>Ga0182013_10000920_pt1 | contig 40772 bp, 34 predicted proteins | sample 612S2MmetaG_FD_120487 | JGI IMG/M metagenome (GOLD analysis project Ga0182013, IMG submission 120487) | Permafrost microbial communities from Stordalen Mire, Sweden - 612S2M metaG | ecosystem: Environmental > Terrestrial > Soil > Wetlands > Permafrost | place: Sweden: Stordalen | collected... | reverse complement strand
ATGGCCGGCGACCTGCTCTGCATAGAACAAGTCCCCGTTACCATTAGTGCAGGCCTCTACTAGAACGATCTTGGCGTTGGGAGCCATGGCGTGCGCCCACTCAATGTCCAAGTCCTCCTCCAGACCCCATCCCGTATTGCCGGCCGGCCTGCCGTCGCAACTGGCGGTCATGCCGTTAAGAGTTCCCCAGCTCGAATTGGCATAGATCTTAGTGAAGGTCGCTGCAGGCAGGCCATAGTTACTGGAAAAAGCCGCCAGGTCGGAGGCTGCATTCGGGTTGTCAAAAGCGTCCACTAACACGATCGCGCCGAAGCCGCCGCTGGGGTGGTTGGTGCCGCCGGTTGCCGGGTTGCAGCCTGCGTAGATCGGGCCAACCTGGTAAACACAGCCTAACGATGCCGGAGTCTCACCCGTAAAGGTGTAGTTGGGGCCGCCGGAAGACGACTGGTGAGCGGCAGGCACGAAAATGAAAACATTGGTGTGAGCGCGCACGCCGGCGTCCTCCGCCCGCACAACACTGCTCTCCGGGGTGATCACGGTGCCTTGAGGCCGAAAAACCGCGGGCTGGGCCGCTTGTTCCGGCGCTGCTACCATCTGCGCCGGGGCCGCTTCCTGAGGTGGAGTCCGCTCTTCTTCCTGAGCGACTGCCAGTGCGGAGGTTCCCAAACTAAATGACAAAAGCGACGCAAGTGCAAATAACCTCGTCTTAGTCATAACTTACTCTCCTCTTTCGCTTACACGGAATTGAGTTGATGTAGCTGACCTCAGAGTCACTAGGCGGACCTGACACTGAAGACCAACGCCGAGACTCAAATCGCTCGGATCCAATACTTGTGATCTACCAGAAATTTTCTATCCGGGTTGGCGGTCGGCTACGTTTGCCACTGCATTGGTCAGGCCGGAGTTCGAGAGTGCAGCTTTCGCAAGCTTGGTCAGCAACTACCCTCTTGTGCTATGCACCGTCCGTCAACCGCTACCGACGCACCTCCTCGCATCTTAGGAGCACTTAGGCTGCCAAATTACGGTGACACCAAGATCGAAGTAAAGTTATTGTTTCTCTCGGAAAGTCGGCTGCAAAACGCCTCTCAGTTGGATCTATTTACCATCGAGCTATCTGCTCGGATAGCCTTAATAGGCCTTTCGGATAGGTACTCCAAAAGCTAATAGGTTACCAAAGGCTGCGCGCCACGCAGTTTCGCTGGCGTCCCCCCTGGCATTGCAGTGGGCGCTGAAAATCAATGCAGGTCCGGGCCTCGAGAATAGGATTTCGGGCTCTTCAAGAAGTCGTCCTGGCCCTCGGATCCGGGAATGTACGTCCAATTCAATATCTCCTGGGTTGCCGCAGCGCCACCGGTCGCCGCTGTGAAGCCGAGGTAAGCGTTAGTTCCGCCGACGATTGACGGGATATCCACCGACCATGAAGTTTGGAAGGTTGCCTGCGTGACGGTATCGGTTATCTGCATGACTAACGCAGTCCCGTCATAGCTCATTTGCACGTTGAATATGTCACCACTGTGCAGGTTGACACCACTGCCGGACATGTCAACTGCCGGCACAGTCGGAGAGGCCCCGTAGATATATAGACCCGTTGAATCGAATCCTTCTCCCTCGTTGTTGTACAGGTCGAACTTTACGGCAATGCTATTGGGGATCCCCGCTGGGCCCTGTCCCGGGCTCGGCTGGCCATAGCCAAGTCCCGCTCCGCCGGGACCAAGCGCAGTGGGTCCCACGCTTTGAATGGCAAATGTTAGTCCGTCGGCGGCCGCGTCCGTTAACTGGAAACTGAACGTTTGCGTGAAGCTTTGAATGTTCATTGGTTGAGAGAACCAGGCGCTGGTGAATTCACCGATTCCACCATCCGTCAGGCGAAGGCGCGTTCCATTCAGAGTAGCTCCTCCATTGAGCGTCAGTCCCGTGGACTTGAAACCGCTGCCGTAGTCAATGGCTGCGGGAGAGACAAATGACCAGCTGAGAATCTCCTGGATGGCCGTTCCTCCGCCCGAGGCTCCGGTGAACCCTACATACGCGGAGGTGCCGCCGACGGTGCCGGGAACATCGACTGACCATGACGTGCTGAACGATTGCTGCGTGTAGACATCGATGACGGTCATAGCGAGATTGACCCCGTCATAGGTCATATGTACGTGGAAGATATCGCCGCTGCGTAGATTAATTCCGCTTCGCGTCATATCCACTGCGGGTATTGTCGGAGAGGCACCGTTCAAGTAAAGGCCGGTAGAGTTTGTCCCCTCGCCCAGGTTGTTGTAAATGTCGAACTTGACGGCAACACTTTCGGGTATGCCCAGTTGTCCACCGGGGCTGGTTGCGCCATAGCCAAGGCCAGCGCCGCCAAAGCCCATGGCCGTGGTCCCATTGTTCTGGATGGCGAAGGTAATTCCGTCCGCGTCGGGATTGGTTAGCTGGAAGCTGAAATCCTGGGTGAAGGCCTGAACGTTAAGCGGTGTCGAGTACCACGCACTGGCTTTTTCGGAAGTCCCACCGTCCGTTAGTTGCAGACGTGAGCCGTTGTAGACGGCGTTGCCGTTCAGGGTCAAATTGTTTGAGCTGAATCCACCGCCGTAGTTGACGCCGCCAGGCTCGAAGATCCAGTTGAGTACGTCCTGCACGGCCGTGGCTCCGCCTGAGGCGCCCGTAAATCCTATGTAGGCTGTGGTTCCGGCAACCATGGTGGGGATGTCAATCGTCCATGATGTGCTGAAGACTTGGTGAGTGACCGTATCCGTAATGGTCATGCTCAAGGTTGTGCCGTCGTAGGTCATATGCACTTGGAATATGTCCCCACTGTGTAGGTTCACGCCACTGCCGGTCATGTCAATGGCAGGTATCGTGGGGGAGTTTCCGTTGGTGTACAAGCCGGTAGAGTCGGGACCCTCACCAAAGTTGTTGTACAAGTCGAACTTCACGGCAATACTGGTAGGTATGCCCAGGGCTCCGCTGGGACTCTGAGCGCCATAGCCCAAACCAGCGCCGCCGGGACCAAGCGCCGTGGATCCCAAGTTCTGAATTACAAAAGCCATTCCATCGCCAATCGGGTTGGTCAATTGAAAACTGAAATCCTGGGTAAAACTTTGAATGCCAACCGGCGTGGGATACCAGACGCTGCCACTCTCGCCGGTGCCGCCGTCCGTCAGTCGCACCCGCGTGCCGTTGATCTTGGCAGTCCCGTCGAGCACCAGTTGCTGGAAACCGGTGCCGAAGTTCAGCGAGCCTCCGCTGCCGGTGGTGATGGTGTAAAGCGACGGAGCCACACTGCTGTTGTTGTATCCCGAGGCCACAGCCATGGCTTTGATCGTCGAAGTCTGGCTTACCGGGATCGGGCTGCTATAGATCGGAGAAGAAGTGGTCGGTGTCGCTCCGTCGGTTGTATAGTAGATCGTCGCACCGGGAGTAGTGTCTTCAAGGGTGACCAGCTGCTGCATTGTATAGGTGCCGCCGTCTGGCGAGAAGCTGGGCATCGCGGCCGGCTGCTCTCCGCGGAGCAAACCGTAGACGCTAACCTGCCGCACCGCGCCTACGTAGACTTTGCCGTTCGCGATGGTGGGCACCGCGAACTTCACTACTGCTCCTGGATTGTCGCGCGGTTCGTTGTCGGTGCTGGCATAAAGCAGATTGCCGAGATTGGTCGCGTCGTAGGCATATAAAGCCTCGTAACCATCATTTAGTGCCGCTGCCGTTTGTAATATCCAGATAATGCCATTACTCGTACCGTTGGCCGATACACTCGGTGTAGCCCCGGGCCATCCTAGACCTGACAGCGATTCGGAAGTTGGTGAGGTTGATAGCAAACCGTTATTCAGGGCAAATGCCTTGAGCGTATCGTTGGCGCCGCCAAAGTATACATAATTGTTCCAGTAGGCCGGCATTGAATAGAGGCCTTCTATCTGGCCGGTGATGTTTTGCACGATCTGGGAATTATTGTTGGGGTTGAAATGCCCCATGTTGTCCCGGTCGACGACGTAGATGCTTCCTTCCTTTCCTGCCTCCACTAACTCATGAGGATGGTTACCCGGCTGGTCGGGCAGGAGCAATGCTCCACCCGAGGCCACGTCGACATCGCCTACGTCGAGCGTGCCCTCATCATAAGGGGTGAAATAGTCGACCAGGTTGAGGGCACCTCCGCTCAACGTGAGCTTGACTATACTGTCGCCAAAGTCTGTGGGATTACCTGATGATTCGAAGGTGCCATTTCCGGTGGGAACAAAAACGTTACCGCTCGCATCCGCCGCAACTCCGGCGCCGCTCATCCATATTCCCCCGGCCCGCCCATTGGGGGTCGTCACCCAAACGCCCTGCTGGGTTAGGGCGGTCTTGTCATAGGCCATGACCCAGCCGTGGTAGGGATCGGTATCGCAGTTGGATGACCAGGCAAGATAAACGTCGCCGTTGTTCAGCAATAATCCTGGCCGGTTCAAGTGCTGCACCGGATCAAAGGTGATGATCCCGCCCGAGCCGCCCTCTCCCGTACCCGGATAGGTTGCCTGAATGGTTACTGGTCCTCCCAGTTTCTCCGCGCCCGTGGTTATATCAAGCGCGTGCAGGCGATGGAAAAACTGGCCATTTTCCTTGGTTTCGGCCAACACGTAGATCGTATTTGTGGTGACATCGATGACCGGCGTACTGGTAATGCCAACCTCAGGCGCTATGGCGCCACAACCCATTAGGTCGTTGTCCGATATGGTAGTGATGCCGTTTCCGGGATTGATAAAGCTGGTGTGCCAGAGCGGCACTGAGTTTCCTCCCGTGTCACTGTCTGCGTCCAGTGCGTAAACGCTGTCGTGCTCCGTCGCTATGTAGAGTACGTTGTGCACACCCTTTCCTGGGATGGTTAGATTCGGTACATAGAGCGATTGCGCATATACGTAACCGTCGACTGCGACGGAAAACATCTTGCCAAACTGTCCAGAACTGACGTTCGAGCTTGTGAGAATGGTCTCATTGAGGTTCTGTCCGCTACGATAATTGTCATTGTGCTGGGTAGTTACCTGAACTTGGGCGGACATGGTTCCGCATAGCAACAGCAGCAATAACAGGGCACCCGTAAGGAGCAGGTTAGCACGGTATGCTCCGAAAGCGGTTGGACGAGAAATCCTCGAGCTCAAGGGTAGATCTCCTTAGTGCTGGCAAACCTTAAAGAGACTGGTTCGCCAGCAGATGCGAGCATTGTTGTGAACTTAGCTAAAGTAGGTGTGGCGAAGTTTAGCGTGGCTCCGCGGTTTGCGCAACGGCACGAACATGCTATGGAGGAAAGCTTGTATTAGCCCCCACTAGATGGCTACCAGAAGGGCCTCTAAATTGGTCGCGAAATGCTTCAAAGGTGTATGTTCACACAAGAAACGGTCCATGGGCTCTAGCGCTTTGTCAAAGGAAATCGGCACCGAATTCTTCGGAAGGAGTTGTCCGTACGAGGTGCTTGCCAGCTGAAACTTGGCGCTGTTCGCAAGCCGAAGAAGCCGCCGCTTATTGTAAAGGCGGTCATGATAGCCGATCCCGCGGAGACGGGCCAAGGCCTGGGTCCACGACAAAAAGTAGGGAAGAAAGGTCACGTATACGATCCCTCCCGGTTTCAGAACTCGCCGTATTTCATGCAGAGATGCGAGGTCGGATTGCACATGCTCCAGCACCCCAAAACTGACCACGCAGTCAAACTCCTGGTCACGGAAAGGCAGGTCGATCGAGTGGCGAAGGGGGGTGACCGCGATCCCTCTGGCCTGGACGATCGGAGCTTCCTGTCCGAACATTGTCGTGTCGTCGATTGCTCTGTCAACATCACAGCTCGTGACATCAAATCCACGATTTTGTAGCAGGTAGGTAATGTGGCCTTTGCCACACCCCCAATCGAGCACCTTGATCTGCCCCGTAGGGACGCTTTGGTAATCGTTCAGAATGGCAGAAAGGAATGCGACCTGGCGACCATAAACAGCCTGCGCACTATTGGCCAGAAATTGATGGGAAGGCGTCGTCCGCGCAACTTGCGACAAGAAATCGTCAGCGACAACCGGAGCGCTCAAAACTGAGCGATACTTGCCGGCTAGCTGGGCTACGGTCACAGTGGCCTTCTCGTCAGGCAGCGTGCTATATGACTGCGGCGGCATTATCGTACCCGGTGTCAATACTCTTGTGAAACGAATAATCGCGATGGTTCTAGACGCACGATCTCATGTTGCTTGGTCATTTCAGTTCCTGCCAAACGCCACCTTGCGGGACCGCTTGTTGTAAGTGAGTGGATTCGTAGACTCCATTCCGTAGCCGGGGTTTAGGGTAATCCCACTATTGCGCTGGCGAACTTTTCTTCTACAGCTGAATTAGATTTGTCGAGGGGTTTACCATTAACGACAATGTTTTCTAATTTGACATCTTCAATGTCGCTTTCGTCGCTCGCCCCTTGTAGTTGAATACGCAGCTTGGGATTCTGCGCCGACGTTGTCACTTGGGTGTTGGAGAAGAGGACCCCGCGGACCTTGCCTAGCGGCTTTGCCTTATCGGCTGCGGATTCCCAATCTGACGGCCGGATATACACGAAGATCCCTTTGCTTTCGCCGCTATAGTCGTAAAGATTGCCTGTACGGTCGATACGGTTGCCTTCGAAACGGATGTTGCTCACCGTACCACTGCCCGCAAGGTAGATGCCTTCCGTGGCTCCGCGCGCCAAGTCGCGGATCACATCATTGTCGATGAAAGTGACCGTGCTGATGTCGGCTCCGACCTCGGTTCCGATTTTCATCGCGGAACCAGTCTCGCTCCAGAGTCGATTTCCCCGCACCACCACATTCTTCACTTGATCGCCCGCAGTAGCTATAGTACCGCTACGGATTTTAGACTTGATAACGATCACATCGTCCACGGTGCGAATAAAACAACCCCGCACGGTCACGTCACGACTGCTATAGATATCGATCCCATCCGAATTGGCCCGGTACCCGAGTATCTTCAAGTTCGTAACCGATACCCGGTCGGAGTTCGAGATCGGCATGAACCAGCTCCCCGAATTTTTCAGTATAACGCCTTCCATGCTGATGTCTTGTCCCTCGATAGACAGCAAAAACTTGCCGAGGCTCGGCGTGCCATCGAGAATGCCGCGACCGCGGAAGTGGATATTCGCCCCGTATAGTTTGATCGCCGGTTCGGTGTACAACTTCGATGTGTACCCCATTAAAGTGGAATTTACCGAAGCCGCGCCTTGACGAACCACGCTCCTGACCACCGCTCCCCCGGCAATATAAACGGTCTGACCATCGCGGACCACCAAATTGTCGACCGTGTGGATCCCGGGGCCAAAATAGAAAATGGTCTTGCCCTGGGGCACTTTCAGATCGTTCAGCTCGTGAGTTCCGGGAGCAAAGTACAGAACGTTCGCATCCTGAGGCGTGGGCGCACTGGGCTCGATGGGATTGACGAAGATATGCAGCGTGCGAACGATCTGATGGTTCACTTCCAAGGTCAGGTTCTGAGGCCCATTTACAGAAAACCGAATAGTGTTGCCTTGGATCTTCAGCGGACCGGTAGACGAGGCGGGCAGGAATCGCGCGGCGGCAACCGCACAATTGCAAGTCACCGTCACGTCGACACTACCATCTGCATCGAAGTAAGCAAAGGCCGCTTCATCAAACTTAACGCCGTTTTGTGACTTGTCGTCCACCGCATTAATCCGGAGGGTCTTGTCCTCCGGCGCCACTTGAAGCTGATACGCAGGAACGTCCCGGCCTTCGACCTGTACCTTGTAGGCGCTGGAAAGCGGTTCCCCAGGGGGTGCAGGATAGATTGTCAACTTGGTCGCCGCCATGGACGGCGACCCCAGAAGTAATACGACACTGAGAACGAAACCGCCGAGTAACGAGAACAACCCAATCTTTCTCATAGACAGATGATAACTCCCAAGAGTATTTGCAACAACCTTAATCCGATAGATGCGGTCAGCAGGTGTCCGCCACAACAAACAGAAAATACAGCGTCAGCGTTTCCTCTCTCGTGACCCAACTATCCAGGAAGTCAGCCTTCTCTTCATCCGGCGATATTCGGCCCCCAATGGTTAATATGCGGGGATTCCGGGCTCTGCTGCGGGGTACTTACTTAGAGAGGTTTGAGGGGTTTCATATCGCAAGCAGAGTGACTCATAAATTGCTAGACCAAGCACATCCAAAACCAGGGGAAGCAGTTTGTTTTCAAATAGACTGTTCATTCCAAACCAGAATAGTATGCAAAATGCAAACCAGGGATACAACACAATGCCAAGCGGCCTTCCCAATTTGACCGACCGCCATACTACACCGCAGAGTAGTCCTTCAAAAAACACGAAGAATGGGGCCAGCCAGCCAATGTCCGCAAAGATATAGCCGAATGCCCCCCCCCAGATAGCGTTTTCCGTAAGGCCGGCTGGCCCCATTGCGCGAAATTCCGATTGCCAGTACTCCATGAAGCTCGGCCAGCGCAAGATGTCCCTAAAAGGGACCACCATGTTAAGCATGTTGTTATAACCGAGGAAACTAAAAAGATAGATACCACGTCCGCCATACGGATACCGTAGGCGGCCACTCAGCAATGCCGCGAGTCTGTTGTAAGAGGCAATGGTATATGCAAATACGTCCTTGGTTAGGTCCGTCGTTCCTCTAACGAATGAGCCCAGAAGGAATAGCACAAGTACGCTTGAGGCAAATATGACGAAGAACTTGACAAGGAAAGCGCCCTGTCTCTCTGCCCGAAAACTCTTCCTCAGCAAATAGATTATTGCGACACCTATAATCACGGGCATTAACTCACCGCGTACCAGTTTGAGGATCGTGGAAAGGATTACGGACGCTGTCGCCAGATATTGCGCTATCTTGACCAGGCGGCGCTGCCGGCCTTGCAGGTTCAGTTGGTCGCAGCGCCAGGTCGCCCACCACACTATGCCGATCAAATATATGCCTGCCATGCCCAACGCGGACTGAAATTGCAGCTCGGTTTTTAGCTCGGCACCACCCTGCTCCAGAAAAAGCCGGAAGAGGTCCGGGGCGCTGCGTATGATGATAATGTTCGAGATCACAGAAAACACAAGACCAAACCCTAAAGGAATTAAAAGGAAGGTCACTGGTGACAGGCGGCACACCAGGGTTTCATCGTTCAGGCCAGCTACGGGGAGGAGTAGATCGAGGAGCCAAACTCCCAAAAGAAAAGAAATTACACACAACGAATAGAAGGCTAATGCCGACATGTCCATGAAGATGTAATCTGGTTCGTCCATGTACGAGACATATGCGGCAGGTGGAAATGACCAGGCAAGCAAAAAAATCGCATACGACACCAACGCCAGTGCGTATGGCGACACCGCCTTCGTCAGGAATGCTGTTTGCCCGTCGCGTCGCACCATGGATGCCGCCTAGAAAGATCCTGACTGTCTTATGTTACCAAACTGCGGGCTGCGGCCAAGGAGGCTACGGATGCTCCGGGTAAGGGAATCGCAGTTGCGCGCCCCAAGCGCATATCCCCCAAGACAGTAGAGGTGGAACATTGGGTAGCGGGAGAACCCCATCGTTCCCAGTGATCGATATAGTTCTATAAACTTGTTTAACGGAAGGTCCAGCTGCTCCCTTATATAAGGATAGAAGTAATTCGCATAGTCATGCATGACTTCGTCGACGACATCAATGCCCTTCGTACTTCTCAATTCCTTAATAATAGATAGTATGCCGGCGATCATGGTAACGCGGGTGAGAGCAGTAATTGTACCGGGGGTATGTTTGCCTTGCTCCGCGGGGCTGTTCCCGAATTCATATGGTTCGCTGGCACGGCACAGGATCAATACCTTCGGGGTGAAAACCGCATTCTTGAAGGCCAGGATGTTCGCGGTTAAATGCATCTGATAGTACAGACAACCATCAAACTTGTCAGTAGCGGCGTCAACTGCACTTTCACGATGTACAACGTAGCCTGATATCACGCCCGACCGTCGAAAGCATGTCTTGATAGCCTCAGGCCCGGCAGAGAAAAAGCGTTCTTCATTGAAATATCGAATCTCCTGATTTATGTCACCTGGTTCACGATCGAACCAAGCGTAGCTTCTCAATACCACGCCGACGTTCTCGTAGCGCGTCAGAAGGTCGGCGACGGTGGTCAGCGCTCCGGGACACATCAAGTCGTCGTTGCCCATAAAAAAGCAGTATTCACCGTTGGCTTTTTCAACAAGGTTGCGGATATTAGCGTCGTAGCCAAGGTTATTTTCATTTTCGTAGTAATAGACTGTATTGGGATAGCGATCGGCGAATTCGTGGGCGGCGGAAGCGATGGCCGATCTCTCGCGCGACTTGTCTTCGCAGATCACCACATTGAAGTTGCTATAGTCCTGCGCAAAAATGGAGGTCAATAATGGAGGCAGAAGTCGAGCGCGATTGTAAGCAGGGATGCAAATTGAGAACTTCGGCCGGTGCGGAGTCATGGGCGCTCCCACGACCGTGTCGTCGGGTCAAAGCGCTTTATTATCTTGGCCGGAATGCCGGCAACCATCGTCGCCGGCTCGACATCTCTGCGCACGACGGAATTGGCGCCAATGATCGCACCGTCTCCAATCGTTACCGGGCCCACGACAATGACGTTGTCCGCAATCCAGACGTTCTCTCCTATTAGGACAGGTCCGCCGCCTCCCAGTTCCCGATGGGCGGGCGGCTCGCTCGGCAGACTATGCTTTTGTCCTCGATAGAGACCGTGGTTATAGTCCGAGATGTATATGTGGCTTCCCATGAGTACGTTCTTCTTTATAACGACGCGATCGATACAGGAGACATGAACGCCATCCGAGAAACAAACGCCATCTTCAATTCGAAGGGCTGGTTCAAATCCCTGCTCCCCATGGTGAGCGATGGCTTCGAGGCAAAGGTTGCTTCGGGCGCGAATACCTGTTCCAAGTGACATGTACCTACTTCCGCGTACAGTGCTTCCAGGTCCCAATTGTATATCTTGGGCTCGAAGGGCGAATCCCTGCAACATGGAACTGATTCTCAAGAGTGCGCGACCGAAGATCAGCCACAAAGCCCACGTGGGCGGATCAGCGGCGAACGTCTCTCGTGTCCTGGTGATGATCTTTATCGTTGGCCTCCCAGGGGGCCGTCCGCGGCAACGGGCAGCAGGCGGCCGCTGCAATGGGGTACGGAGAAGTGAGTAACCCAGACGCCCTTCGGCCCAACAGTGCCGCAATCCACGGTCATGCTCTGCCTCCTCTGCCTCCGATGACAAGCCGTCTCTTTATTTTGTTGCGCAGGCAGCGAGAATGCTAGTAAGAATGCTTGGTTTGGTTGGCATGTAGAGTCTTACTATCAAGCCTAACAGCATTTCTACCATGTCTTGCCCGGCCCTCTGGATACCGCGGGCCACCGACTCTCGAGGAACCTTGCACCCGTATAGACAGACGTCGGAGAAGCCAGCGCTCAACATGACGAACTCCAGGCTCCGATCTGTAAAACCCACATGATGTGTAAAGTCGGCATAGCGCATGTTGATTCCAGTTACGGGATGGGCAGAGTTAGGAACCTCCAAGATGACCCGGCCCCCGGTTTTCAAGGCAGTATGGATCGCCCGCAGGAAGGGTAGCACCTCGGTCTTTGGGACATGTTCTATGACATGGAGTAACAATATCAGGTCGAATTCTTCCTTGTGGTCATTCAGGAACTGCACCGTGTCGGCCACCAGCTTAGTGCTACCGGGAAGAATCGTGTTACAGACACTAACCACCTCGGGAGAGATGTCTATGCCGTTAACATTCTTGTAGCCGCATTTGTCGTGCAGCAACTGAATGATGTTACCAAAACCTGGTCCGACATCGAGTATTACGGCATCAGGACTCGGCGGCAGCTTCGAACCATGATTCGAAAGGACCCAGGTCTTCTTCCTTTCTAGGCTCGCCGGTGTAGAGACGTGGGAATAGTGATTACTGAGGTACTGACCGTATTCATCGCTCATGGAGCAGGGCCTTAGTATACTGCATCGCGAAAAGTGAGTTAATCGATAGCGGGCAGTGGCGCGCACGCTTGGAGGTGGACCTGAGCTTGAAGAATCTTGCCGTCATACTATCTCCCAGCATTCTGTTGCCTGACGAAACTCTTTTACTGGTACTGCCGGCACACCCGCAACCATGGTCCCGGGAGGAACATTCCGTCTGATAACAGAGTTCGCGCCGATCACGGCTGCATCTCCAATGGTAACGGGCCCAACAATAACAACGTTTGCACCGATCCAGACATTTTCGCCAATTACTACCGGGCCGCCTATCCCGAGCTTACGGCGGGCGGGAGGCTCGTCCGGGCGGCTCTGGTGTAGACCTTTATAAAGTCCATGGCTACTGTCGGAAATATAAACTCGGCTCCCTATCAAGGCGTGTCGCTTGATCACGATGCGCTCGACACATGAGATGTGCACCCCGTCGGCAAAGGAAACATCGTCTCCGATCTCAATCACGGGGTGGGACCTTTGATCCCCGTACCTAGGTACCGCTTCCAGCCAAAGATTGCTATGAGCGGAGACACCCCTCCCAAACGACATATATTTTGCCCCGCGAACCAGACTGCCCTGTCCAAGATACAGTCCAGGCGCATCAAAGAGCATTGCCAACAATAAACTCTTCATCCGCGGTATCAGTTGGCGTGCCGTCAGCCCTATAGCCCAGAGAGCGGGATCCGACGCGAAAGCATCGTGACGGTCAGGAAAGGTCGCGATCTTCTTCACCCTTGTTCGCCAGTAGCTAATTTGATAAATGCTTAAGACTGAAAGCAGTTGAAGTGGCAGAGGCCGCCAGGGATGAAAAACATTGCCTTCCGCCAAAACCCGCGGAAGCAAATATGCACGCCCCCAGTCTTATGACCATGCAACACATTATACGAGCGTTACTCCGCGTTCGACTAGGCCTTCGGGGAAGAAAGATGACCAAGGCAGAAATAGAAGTTGGTCTGTATACTCCAATCGACTCCATGAATATTCGCGCGCGGCTTCTGAAGAATACAATCGCGAACCTCGGTCGAGGTGGCGCGACCGGGATCGTGGCCCTGTTCCTGCCTCCGCTGCTGGTGCGTCATATGTCAACTGCGGAGTATGGCGTGTGGGTCTTGGTATTGCAGGTGGCTGCCTATATCAGCTACCTGGACTTGGGATTGCAAACGGCGGTAGGGCGGTACGTGGCCTATACTACCGAAAAGAATGATTTCGAACAACGCACTTCGATCTTCAGCACTGCTTTCGCGGCACTTTCGGCCGCGGCCGTTGCCGGGCTGATTCTTCTGGTGGCATTCGCCGCAGCCATACGCCTGGTTTTTCCGAGCATTCCCGCCGACTCGATTCTGATGATGCGATGGGCCCTGCTAATTCTGGGAACTTCGCTCGCGCTGGGCCTGCCGGCATCGGCGTGGAGTGGAGTCTTCGTCGGGCTGCAGCGGAATGAGATTCCGGCGCTCGTCATTGGTGGCTCAAGGCTTCTATCAGCTGTCGGTGTTGTGGTGGCGGCCTTCGCCGGCAAGTCGGTGGTGGTGATGGCAACCATCATGGCAATCACGAATGTCGTTTCCTACGCTGTCCAGTATGGGGCGATGAGGAAGATGGTCCCGGATACCGAGTTTGTCCTGAGACTGGTAAGGCGTTCCACCGCAAGCGAGCTACTCCCATACTGCTTCGGCTTGACGGTGATGTCTTTTTCCATGTTGCTGGTCACCGGTCTGGACCTCATTGTGGTGGGACATTTTCAGTTCAGCGCGGTCACTGCCTATTCAGTAGCCGCCAGCATGGTTACCTTCATTGCCGGAGGGCTGTACGCCGCCCTTAACGCCCTGATGCCGCACGCTGCGACGGTACATGCCCGACAGAAACCGGAAGAACTGGGTCGCCTGGTCATAGTCTCTACGCAGATCGCGGTCATTCTGCTGGTTTTCACCAGCATTCCAGTTCTGATTTATTCCGCACCGATCTTGAAGGCGTGGATTGGCCAGCAGTATGTGCAGGTAGGGTACCCCATCCTGGTGGTTCTATTGATAGCCAACATTATTCGGCTCATCGGGGCCCCGTATGCCACGGTCCTAGTTTCCGCGGGCCAACAGCGTTTGATCAAAATCAGCCCGCTAACCGAGGGGGTCAGCAATTTGCTGGCAAGTCTGGTGCTGGGATCGATGATGGGCGCGATCGGCGTTGCGCTGGGAACCCTGGTCGGATCAGTGTTCGGCATCGCAGCCCATATTCTCTACAGCATGCCGCGAACTGACGCGGAAATCCGGATCTCGAGGGGGGAATATGTTCTTTCCGGGGTGATAACTCCATTCCTGGCCACCACCCCACTTCTGCTGGCCGCAGCGTTTTCATTGATCAGGATGCCGGCCACGGCGGGTCGTCCGATCATCTTGCTGGCAGCGGCTGCGTTGTCGCTTCCGGGAAGCGCCCTGGTGCTCAAGCACTCAGGAATATTGCGTATCTGAAGCATCCATAGGGCGCACTCGCAAGCGGAGCCGGTCAGCGGCGGAATACTGGACCGAACAATCGATTGGTTAGCCGTCGGCGGGGATCATTCGAATCCAGGCTTCTGTAACCGGCTTCCCCCAGAACCCATAAGCATGCGACTGCAATAGACACGAACGTTCCAAAGAGGACAATGAAGAGGCGCGGTGGCCAGGACTTGCTCTCCGGCACGGTGGGAGCGTCCAAAACCTTGATCGACGGAATTTCTTTGGCTTCTTCGACTTTGGCGAGTTCGTACTCTTTGGTCAGGATTTCATAGATCGCCTCGTCGATCTTGGCGCGCCGAGCGAGGTCGTAGTAGGTGTTGCCGAGAAGGGGAAGCTGCTCGATCGAAGGATACGGTTCTTCTGATTGATCGTGAGCGACGGTGTCTTGCAGGCTGCTGCCGTTCAGCCTCCGCAGCTTGCTTTGCAACTCAGAGAGCTTGGCGGACCCAGCCCGGACACGGGAATTCTCGGGTCCGTAAATCTGCTCCAGACCTCGCAACTCAGACTCGGCGGCAATCGCTTGACCCTGCAAATTGGAGGCAGCCTCGAGCATCGCCTTGCCTTCGATTTCCGGGTCGAAGGTCTTGGTCTTGCTGGAGAAACGGCTAAGCTGTAGCGTAGCTTCGTCGAGCTGCTGCTTCACCGTCTGCAGGCGGCCTTCCAGGAACACCCGTTCGCGATGGGCCGATGAAGTTGTAAGCTGCGAAACGCGGCTGTTCAAAGCGTCGAAATAAGCTTGCGCAAGCGCGGCGGCCCGCCGCGGATTGGCATCCTGCACGCGGATGGTGATGATCCCGCTCCTGCGGTCCTCCAATAGATCGGTACGCCGTGTGAGGACCTCGCGGGCCGCCTCGTATTTTTTCTTGGAGTAAACCGCCCGCAGATCGAACCGGTTAATAAGCTCGTCCTGCACGGTGTTGCTGGAGAGGATTCCAACCAACGTGGCAGTAGTGTTCTGGGCGCCCAGCAGGTCGCTGGCAAGGCCGCCCACGGCGTCGCCCGCCTTGGCGGTCAACGCACCAATCATTCGGGCGCCCATACCGCTGGACTGGTCCGGCGGCATCAATCGAGTAACCGCCTCATATCGGGCGGGAATCAGGAAGGCAATTGCCACCGATAACAGAAAACCGCACGCCACCAATGTGAGCAGGAGCTTTCGCTGCTGCGCGACTAGATCAAGCAGCGCGAGGAGCTTTGCTGCCGAAGATCTTCCTGCCGCGGGTGGCGCACTTGACCAGGCCACCGATGTGACTGGACGAACCTCGAGGTCCGAGAAAGGAGCCACGGCAACATTCCTGTCCTCCTTGTCCTCCATCATGGCAATTCCACTGGCGAAGAACTCGCCACCTTCCTGACATACCTGGCCTGCTTCAAGGTAAAGCTCCGCCTTCCTCAGTTAGCTCAAGGACGCCGGACAAGTGGACTGAAGGCTAGCTGGTTGGCATAGTGACATAAAATACAGGCCAAGCTGTCCGGCCAGCCCAGCTGGTCTCTATCTCATCTCAGAACGAAACAGGAGCTTATCGGGCATCCGAGCGCAGTTGCTCTTAAAGTGATTAGGAAATTTGCAATTAGCATATGAAGCATCGCTTAGCATGTCAAGAAAAAACGGACAGATTACGCTGTCGCGGCTGGGATACAAACGACGGCCGAAACCGAAATGGCCGGTTCACTGGTCATCGTGCATCGCATGTAGTCTCGACTGCCTTGCCGAGATACAGCGTGGGCGGTTGGGAGCGAGAACGGGAATTCCAGTTCCTGTGGGCCCATCAGCTCTCGGCAACAACTGGTCCGCCTTGAGAGTCTTTAGCGGTTTCTAATCCAGCGCAGATCCTTAATGGAATGCCACCTGCACTTAGATGCAGGCGTTAGGAGCGTGCGACCATGGGGAACAGGTTGGTTCAGCCGAGGCGCTGTAATGGTTTAGAATATCTGCCGCAGAGCAAGCCTGGCTTTGAGGTGATTCTCGTTATTCTAGTCGTAATGGTATTGAACATCATTTCTCTGGCGAGTCCAGACCCCGTACCCCCCCCAGGACCCCCGCTTAAGTCGGGCAGCCTTAGCGTCCTTGATTTTGGCGCAAAATGCGATGGTGCAACGGACGATACTGCGGCGATCCAAGCTGCCATCAGCGCCGCACGCACGTCAGCTACCGGGGCCACGATCGTTATTCCCGACAGTGGGCACGGCTGCGTCGTGAGTCAGCTTGACATTACCAACAGCCAGTCGCGAATCCGCCTGGTCGGAGAAGCTTCTATGAATGGCGCCCAGTCCTATCTTCTTTGCCGGGAACGACTGTCCGATGTGGGCGTGTGCGTGGACTTCAGCGGGACTGACAGCTTTAATGTTGAGCATCTGCAGATCATCGGCGGGGCCACTGCGGCAACCGCACCCAAAGTGACCGTGCTGCTGGGCAAGACCCGAAAAAGCGACGGCAGCATCGGCAATGGTTCAGAGATCACCTGGTTTAGCGTAACTGTAAACACCAATGGAGATTATGGAGTTTACAACTATGGCGGGGAAGCATGGAACTGCAATCAATGCTATTTTGTGGGAAATGAAGTTGCAGACGTCGTGCTTTCGAATGCGAATAGCGCCGGGATTACCTCGCCCTTTGCAAGCCTGGTGTCTGCTCCTACGTCCATGACCGCGGTTCACTTTAACGGAGGGACATTCGGCACCAGTAACTCGGCGGTCGCGGTTAGGATTGATCCGTGGCCAGCGGGTGGAGCGCCAATTGGGGACATCGGTTTTGCTGACGGTTATGCCCATATCGCTGGTCCCGCATTCATCGACGACACCGGTTCTTCGGACAGCCAAGGCATCATCGAGGGAATCCGCATAACCGGTTGGCGCACCGAGGCGTTCGCTGCCGCCGCGACGTTCGCCCAGTTTAATAACGTAGTTTTACAGATAACCATTGACGCTGCCTACGCGGCGGCGCAGGAGCCGACGGTGGCGCCGCTGCAGTTCAACGGTGCCGGGGGTCCCTATAGTGTGATAGTTGGCGACATAAACTTGCGGCCTGCCGACTGGGGCGGCGCATACCCTCCGACGGTTGTCTATTGTTATGGCGGCACGATGGGAGTGGTCATCCACGATTTTCCCGGACCCACGGGAACGCCAACCCGCAACAATTGCGCGGGCGCAACCCTGATGGGAGGCGCGACGGGTGGCGGAGCGGAGCCCGCGTCTCGCGCCCCGGTGAAACGGCCCACCTGTTCCAAAGAAATGAATTGCGGTCATTGATGAAGGCCCAGAGCTTGTTTCATAAATTCGTCTTGATGTTTTTCGATGGAAGCGCGGGCCTTCGGGCCCGCGAGAAATCCCCGCTTTGAGCAGGGGTTTTAGCCCCGGTCAGCCGCAACGAGGTTTATGCAACAAGTTCCAGGGACTAGGGCCAAGCTCTTGGCGCGCTACTTGGTGTGCTCTACCGTAATGGGACACTCTCAACTCCAGCGCTTCACCCATCTGCGGCTTGGCGAATGCCGCATTCGTCCGAAACACTACTTCTTTGGCCAACTTCCGTCGCGGCCTTTCGATCTCGGGCAGCATACCGTCTTCCCAGTCTTGGGCACGGTGCACATCTGCAGAAAGTTGGTACTTCCCGCGACCATCGTCCTCGCCTGAACAGCAATAGGGCGGTTAAGGCCGACTTCCAAAAAGGGAAATGTAGGATCAGGCCTAAGGCCCTCTCCGCCATTTTTCGCTTGACCTATTGGGCGTAGCTTCATATCCTGATACACACGTTCTGTACGATGAACAAACGGCACGCCGAACGGACGCCTACTTGCCTTTGGTATTGATTTTAGGTCAGCCGAAGGGGAAGCGATAATCCCTTAACTTTTTACTCACAGACTTTACAGCCGCTGGATTTGTCTCTCGGCCGGATGGAACACATCCGGATCTAACTGCGGAGGGCGAAGTCCTGGCGGGGAAGTGTGTCTTCTTTCCGGTTACGCATGCTCAATGGCAGCTTACAGCAGTCTTCGCCTATCGGCTTTGAGATCTCTGCAATCGATTGCTGGCGCCGCTGCGGCCCACTGGGATTCCATGAGACCTCGAAGACTCGTCCTTATCCGGCAGCCATCTGGAGACGGCCAGTACCGGACTGCCGGCTTCTGGGGGCCGGGATGACGGGAGAGTTTTACGTGAAACAGACGGTGTCTGTCTAATGAACACAGTTGTGATCGACGCGCGGTGTTTGTTGACGGGAATTGGGACCTATACTCTGAACCTGGTTCGTGGCCTGAAGTCCTTGGGTGAGATTCAGGTCCGCGCACTAACTTTGTCGTCGCACCGAGATGCTTTGGACCCTTATTGCGACCAAGTGGACGTGGTGAGCGCTCCCATCTACTCCGTTCGCGAGCAGTTCCAGATTCCGTGGGCAGCGCGGCGATGCGATTTGCTGCACGTGCCGCATTACAACACGCCGCTTTTTCACCGCGGCACGATGCTGGTGTCCATTCACGACCTGACGCACATTCTGGACGACACGTTTCGCGCCACCTGGAAGAGCCGGATTTACGCTCAGCCGATGCTTCGATTGGCGGCGGCCCATGCTGATCATATCTTTACTGTATCGGAGTATTCGAAGCGCCAAATTCTGGAGCACCTGGGGGCGGCCGCCGACAAAGTGAGCGTGGTGTACAACGGCGTGAGTCCGCAATTTTTTCCCGAGCTCCACGATGAGTCGAAAGCCAGGGCTGGCCGTTGCTACGGTTTCATGGGGCCCTACGTCCTCTATGTCGGAAACTTAAAAGCGCACAAGAATGTCGCAGGACTGATTCGTGCGTTTGCCATAGTTCGCTCGCGCCACGAGATCGAACATACGCTTTTGATCATCGGAGGAGATGCGTCAGGCCGCTCCGAGCTTAGGACGTTGGCGGCGGAGTGTGGGCTCAACGGGTCAGCGGTGTTTGTGCCGGCTGTTCCCGGCGAACTGCTGCGCACCGTTTATTCCGGTGCTGACCTTACCGTGCTTCCGTCGTTCGAAGAAGGCTTCGGTCTTCCTATTGTGGAGTCGATGGCATGCGGCACACCCGTGGCCTGTTCCTCCGCTGCGTCGATGCCTGAGGTCGGCGGCGGTGCCGCGGAGTATTTTGACCCGCGGGATGTAGAGTCAATCGCAAGCTCTCTGGAAAAAGTCTTGTTTTCGGAGGAGCGCTGGCAGAGAATGCGGAAACTGGGAATCGAACAAGCTGCGCGATTTACTTGGGAATCGTGCGCTCGTAAGCACTACGACGTCTATCGAGGTTTCCTGAATTAACATGGACAAGCTCTCAAGTTACGGAAGCCAGCCGCTCAGGGTCACCTTAGTTCATGACTGGTTGACGGGCATGCGAGGTGGGGAAAAGGTATTGGAACAACTCTGCAAGCGCTTCCCGGAAGCTCCGCTGTGGACCCTGCTCTATGTTCCGGGCACAGTGAGCGACACGATAACCGACCGGGTCATTCACACCAGCCCCATGCAGCGACTTCCCTGGGTGCGATCAAAATATCGTCACTACCTGCCGCTATTTCCGTTGATGGCGGAACTGACGAGGGTGAGCGATGCCGATGTAGTTATTTCCTCGTCGCATGCGGTCGCCAAGGCTATGGTCAAGAAGGACGAGGGAGGCCGTCCGCTGCATATCTGCTATATCCATACGCCGATGAGGTATGTGTGGGACCGTTTCGACGATTATTTTGGTCCTCGCAAAGTGGGAACGATTCTTTCCAGTTCCGTGTTCCGGCCGGTGGCGAAAATGCTCCAGTGGTATGACCTGCGGACGGTGAATCGGGTGGACAAGTTCGTTGCAAACTCGCGGTTTGTGGCAGAACGCGTACGACGGCTCTACGGCCGTGAAGCCGAGGTCCTGCCGCCTCCAGTAGACGTGCAGCGCTTTGCTCGAGTTACCAGGTCGCCCGAGGATTGGTATCTGATGGTGACCGCGCTCGCTCCCTACAAACGTGTCGATGAAGCCATTTGCGCGTGCGCAGCCTTAGGGCGAAAGCTCAAGATCGTCGGCTCAGGCCCGGAGCGAAAACGTCTGCAAGTCCTGGCCCGCGATCGCGGAGGTGAGGTTGAATTTCTTGGGTTTGTGCAGGACGAAGAATTAGCCGAGTGGTATGGACGCGCTAAAGGTCTCTTATTTCCCGGCATTGAAGACTTCGGCATCGCGCCAGTTGAAGCAATCGCTGCCGGTTGTCCGGTGGTCGCTTTGAAGCAGGGTGGAATTCTGGATTCTATGACCGACAGGACGGCTGTCCTGTATTCCGAGGAGTCGGTTGAGGGACTGGTGCAAGCCATCCGCGATTTTGAACTCCGTAGCTTTGATGAGCGTGAGCTTCGCCGTCGGGCGGCACAATTTACGCCGGAAAGGTTCTTAGCAGGTTTCGAAGAGATCTTGGCAGAGGTCCTACCGGGGATGGCCCTCCGAGATTTGGCGTTTGGTACTTACAACTGATCTGGATGATATTTGGTAGCCGATGCTGAGATAAACGAGGTTGACTCGACGGACACCATTTGATCATTGTGAAGGCAGTACCATCGCTGAATAGTTGAATGACTGCCGCGATGGTTTGAAGGCGCAAGGTTGGGAGAGTCATGGCTGTTGAATCACTGGTACGTAAGCTGATCCCGTCGACCGTCCTGGTCGCGAGAAATCCGTTGTTCTGTGCTGCCAGTTGCGTCGTCGACGCCACCTACGGCCGTTACGCCGAATGGCGGACGGGCGTGAAGATGCCACCGTTGCGCTACATTGTGCGCACCGGTGTGGGGAACAATATCCTGTTTCCTCATCTTTACTATGCAACTGCCGGGCACAAGGTATGGCAGTACTTCTTCTCGGAAGGCCTGGCCAACCTGGAGTCGAATATTGTGGATATCGGTTGCGGCTGCGGGAAGTCGGGGGCAGCCTTGCGGGATTTTCGCTATGCCGATGTTGAATTTTCCGGGCATTACTATGGGTTCGATATCGATACGGCCCTGGTGGATTGGTGCAACGGCCACTTTCCCCCAGACCACTTTACGTTCTCACTGGTGAACGGAAAGAGTAGCCTGTATCCGGCATCAGGAAAGCCGCAGGCAGAAAAAAGCCTGGCTGTCTGCCAAGACAAGTCGATTGACCTGGTATTTTCTCAATCCTTATTTTCCCATCTGCTGGAGGAGGACCTGGAAAACTATGTGAGGGAGTCCTTTCGGGTGTTGAAACCGGGCGGCGCCATGTGCATGACTTTTTTCTGCTTGGAAGACCTGGAGACGCTCGGATTGTTGGGCCAGCGATGGAGCTTCGCGCACAAGATTGGACGGGCCTACGTGGAGAACGAAGCTTTTCCAGAAGCAGCGGTCGCTTATGAAAGGGATGTGATAGTGGGTCTTGCCCAGGCAGTCGGATTTTCTTCGTCGAAGGTCATACTTCCTACGTATCAGAGCTCTCTTTTGTGTAAGAAGTAGACCTGCTGCGGTGCGGGTTTTCGGTGACGATCATAGACGTGTCGTCCAAGCCAAATCGCAGATAAACCGCACGCTGGCCGCAATTCCGTTGAAAGCGAGTCGATAACGGGTGCGTGGTTGCGGATATTACCCAAGCGGTAAAGCGCAGCCATGAACCGATGGCCGTTTCCTTTTGGGAATGCAGCCCCTTGAAGCGACACCTAGGTGGTATTGCTTCAAGGCACCTCCCCAGATAACATCCTCTCTCACCATTTTGACATAATTCGTTAGTTAGATCGGATTTTAGGCAGCACAACATGGCAAGACCGGCGGAAGGAGCTGTGTCCTTATGGCAGGTATGATTCAGAGCTTTGGTTGCGTATGCCAGGCTTTATCACTCACCCAGCGAGTTGCCAGAGCGGCGACCATACTGCTTTTGCTGGTCTCCTTGGCCAGCTTGGTTCAGGCACAAGTCACGACACCGCATAGTGATAGCTTCAGTTCAGGGCAGAGTATCCAGGGAACTATTTTAAGTCCGGGGGACGTCGGTGTTCGCCGATTCGGCAAGATCACGCCCTACCTAGGTGATGGGGATATTTATGGTCTGCCGCTCTACATGGCCAAAATGACCGCGCCAGAGACGGCCCTTCACAATGTGGTCTACATGGGTACTGGGCACGATAGTGTTGACCCATCCGAGGCTAATACGGAAGCCGGACCAAGTCCGTCAGGGCACAAAAATTTCATCCACCCTGCAGCAGAAACTACCATTGTTTCTACCCAAACTGTTTCTACACAAGATGCTAACTCCCATGACGCCGTATTACCACTCGAAGGATCGATAAATTACGGCAGCGGATTTACCTCCAAAGGTCTGGTCCTCAATCTGAACGCAGTGCTTAACGGAGCCCGCCTTCGGCTAACGGATGGGGGGATCGGCGAGATTGCCAGTGCATGGTATACAAACAAGGTTAACATTCAATCCTTCGCCCAACAGTTCAGCTTCCAGATAACGAACCCCAGCGCCGATGGTATGACGTTCGCTATCCAAAACGTGGGGACCACGGCCTTCGGACCGGGGGGAGGGGGTCTTGGCTATGGCGCAGGTACGCCAGGAGGAAATGGGGGAATACCAACTAGCGTTGCGGTAAAGTTCGATCTCTACAACAACGATGGCGAGGGTATAGACTCCACCGGGCTCTATGTTAACGGAGCCTCGCCTACCATCCCCGCGATCGACATGACGAGCAGCGGTGTAAACCTGCACAGCGGGGACGTCTTCGATGTGTGGATGACTTACGATGGTACTGCGCTGGCGATGCAGATCACCGATACTACGACGCAGGCAACATTTACGACATCCTGGACTATCGATATTCCTGCGACCGTCGGTGGTGATACGGCCTATGTGGGATTCACTGGCGCAACCGGCGGTGCTTCGTCTACCCAGGAGGTGCTGAATTGGATGTTTACCTCGCAAGGGGCGGTAGAGTATGGCAGCGGATTCACCTCCAATAACCTAGATCTCAACTACTCAGCAACCCTCAATGGAACCCGCCTGGAGCTGACCGATGGGCAAATAGGTGAGATTGCTAGCGCGTGGTATGCCACCCCGGTTGATGTCCTGGCATTCACCCAGGAATTCAGTTTCCAACTGACGAATCCCAGGGCTGACGGCATGACCTTCACTATCCAAAATGTCAGCACAAGCGCTACCGGGCCGGGCGGGGCAGGTCTAGGCTACGGGGCTTCCAGTCCGGGCGGCAATGGCGGAATCAGCAACAGTGTTGCTGTCAAGTTTGACCTCTACAACAATTTTGGCGAAGGCATCGATTCCACTGGTCTCTATACGGAGGGAGCATCGCCTACGGTACCAGCGATCGATATGAGTAGCAGCGGCGTGAACCTTCATAGTGGCGATGTATTCAATGTTCGCATGACATATGATGGCACTACGCTATCCATGCGAATTACCGACGCAACTACGCAGGCAACATTCCAGACATCCTGGACCATCAATATTCCTTTGACCGTCGGTGCCGGGACCGCATATGTGGGATTCACTGGTGCGACTGGCGGAGACTCGGCAACGCAGGAAATCCTCTCCTGGATTTACATTCCGTAAACTCGGTGGATGACATAGTGAACTGTGATCCAGAATGACGGGGAAGGCCTTGACCCGAGCCTGCGGTCGGGTTTGCCGTCACGTGGCAAGTGCCACGAATTGGTGGAGCGAAGTTCCGCCGCGAATTTTCTTGCGGGAGTTGTGCGCAGCATTGCAACTGCGCTGGCCGCGTCAGCTCAGAGCGCCGGCGCTCGGGGTGAACTTTTCTGTTGCCAATTGAGAAATACGCGTCGGGGCTTGATGTTGCCCCACTGAGGCACGCTTTGGGCAAGACCGTTACCTTCATCAGCACCTTTTCCCTTGACGTCTGCTCGTTATTGTCCTAATCTTGCGCATAAAGCCACAATTCAATAGCCCACACTGTTCTCCGGTTTACCGCGAGGTTGAACGGTATTTATAAAGATCGAGGGCTACGCGGCGCAGTTTGCAATAGAGCTTTCTCGCTCCCAAATTAATAGAGAATACCCACCCAAGATTGTGGGGTAAGCACGCGCATTCCGCGTTAGTACGGGGTAGGCATTCATTAACCGAAGGTGCGATTGAGCACTCCCGCAGTACGCACTGCATGGCGGGCCAGACGTGCCTAAGACTGGGGAAGGGGAATTACCGTGAGCTTGCGTCTAAACTCTTATCGCTTCTATATACGATTGTGGTGCTATCTGCTGCCGCTTATGGCGTTTGGAGTGGCGGGTTATGCGCGGTTCGGGGTGTTTCGCATGTCGTTGGCGAAGGGAGATTACGACCCCCGCTTCTACCTTGTAGTACTTTTGTTAACCACCCTGGTCTGGGTGATCGCGGCGGAGAACTACCGGCTGTGCGACATCGAGGAATTGTTTCAGGAGTACACCGGCATCCATAAAGCAGTATCAGCTTGCGCGACTACGTATGTTGTCCTGCTGTGCGTGCTGTTTTTTTACCGGCAGCAGAATTTTTCGCGCATTTTCTTCGCGGCTAGTGCGCTCGCATTGCTGGTGGGGACGGTGGTGACGCGGACAACGTTCCGCCTACTCTTGCGGGGCTGGCGGCGTCAGCGGCGTCCGCTTCGAGTTCTGGTTGTCGGCGCCGATGCCTATGCCCGCCGGGTTGCAGCGCGATTGGGCCGCATACCGTTCGCCGCTTCCGAAGTAGTCGCCCACATTCGTATTGCGGATGAGGAGGTGGCCGTCACTGACTTGCCGGTCTTCGAATTGCGTGACATCGCAAAGGGAATTGGGTTGCCCTTCGATGAAGTTGTGATTGCAGTTCCTGCCCCGCGGCTGTCTATTCTGTCGACGCTGTTCCGCTCGCTCGAACCGTTGTGTGCTCCGGTCCGGGCCGTCATCGATATCGGCGGCGTACCTCTGCTTCGTGAAAGGCTGTTTCAGTTCGGCGATATGCAAATGCTTGACCTGGCGACGACGCCTGGCGAATCGCCCACCTACTTTGTTTTGAAGCGGATCTTCGATGTCGTGTTCTCGCTCCTGGTCGTCCTCTTGTTGGGTCCCCTGATGTTGGTGATTGCTGCCGTTATTAAGGCCACGTCCTCCGGGCCAGTGCTTTTCCGTCAGGAACGGGTGGGGCTTAACGGAGAGCACTTCACCATGTACAAGTTTCGTACCATGAAGGTGGCAGCATCGTCAGAGAGCGAGACGCGATGGACGACCGCCAACGATCCCCGGCGAACGGCTGTCGGCAGTTTCTTGCGAAGTACCAGTATGGACGAACTACCGCAGTTCTTTAACGTGTTGAAGGGCAAAATGAGTGTAGTCGGCCCCCGTCCGGAGCGTCCTTATTTCGTAAAGAAGTTTCTGGAAGAGATTTTGCATTACAACACCCGGCATCGCCTGAAAGTTGGAATCACAGGTTGGGCCCAGGTCAACGGATGGCGCGGCGATACCTCGATCGCCAAGCGATTTGAGCACGATTTGTACTATCTGCAAAATTGGAGCTTCTGGCTTGACATGCGGATCGTATGTTTGACGGCATGGTCCGGTTTGTTCGGCAAGAATGCGTATTGAGTAGGGCATCGTGAGTGAAGGACGTAGGCAAGTGATGCGCTGAAAGTTGGCCATGCCGGTATGCCGAGAAGGCGAAAGCTTGACCCAGCTGTTGACTCGGCTCGGCGTGGCCGTCGTTAAAGGGCTCACAGAAGACATCTTCACTGATGGGATCAGACGCCATCGACGCGTTTTCCTTTCGAAATTGATTCTTGGGTTCCAATCGACCAGAGTCGCAACCACCGCGCGGCCGACGTCGCCTATGCCAAGAAGCGGTACTGATTCTGTTGAAATTCGTCGGATGCACCACTTCATCTGTCCGGCATTCATGACATGAGTCGATGATTTCCGGTGGCAAGGCGCGCTCTTTCTAAAGACACCACCGATCGGCAGATCCGCCTCCGATTGCCGCTATGCGTGATAGTATTGCAAACTGGCACGTTCGCCCATGGAGCTTAACGACGAGGTTGAACCTGTCCCGGTGTGAAAAGCTGCTTGTCGGTCGTCGCGAGCAACGGTGTAGCCATCGCTCCCAACCGCCAACCGCGCCATCTTCCAATGTTGGAGGGTGAAACTGTGATAGGGTGTCCACCAGCGATCTGAGGCCTGTACTGCCATCCCAGCGCGCCGCCTGCGATTTGCCGTGCCATTAAGATTAGACAGTGGTAGCTAGAATCCACCATTCGGGGGTGACTTGTGCGAAATCCAGCCAATCTCATGTTGTCCGCTCTGCTGTTCATCGGTTCGGTAACGCCTTATGGCGTAGCGGCAACCGCTCCCGCTTCCGCCGCCGCATCGAGTACCGCCCCAGCAAGTTCAGCGCAATCCCCTCCGATTAATCCAGGCCTCAGCATCCCTTATCCTACCGACGTCCTCACTTATCACTACAACCCTTACCGGTTGGGCACCAACTCCCAGGAAACAACTCTGACCGTCAGCAACGTCAACTCTGCTACGTTCGGAAAGGTTGCTTTCTATACTGTGGACGGTAAAGTGGACGCGCAGCCCCTCTATGTGAACAAGCAATTCATTGGCGGCAGCCTGAATAACATACTGTACGTCGTTACCGAAAACGATAGCATTTACGCCTTCGATGCCAGTAGCGGCCGGCAGTATTGGAAGGTGTCGGCGCTAGGTCAGGGCGAGACCACCAGCGACGATCACAACTGCACCAACATCTCACCCCAGATCGGGATCACCGACACCCCGGTGATCGACAAGGCGGGCGGTCCGAACGGCGCCATCTACTTCGTGGCCATGACCAAAGACTCCTCGGGCAACTACCATCAGCGTCTGCATGCCCTTGACCTGACTACCGGTGCGGAGCTGTTCGGCGGTCCGACAGAGATTCAGGCCACCTATCCCGGCACCGGTGACGGCAGCCAAAATGGCCAGGTTATCTTTGCTCCCGGACAATTCGCCGAGCGTGCCGGACTATTGGAATACGGCATCACCATCTACATTGCGTTCGCCTCGCACTGCGACGTCCGTCCCTACACCGGCTGGCTGATGGCATACAACGCGCGTACCCTGGCGCAAAGCTCGGTTCTGGACGTGACTCCCAATGGCAACGAGGGCTCAATCTGGATGAGCGGCAGTGGGCTGGCGTCCGATTCCTTTGGCAATATCTACTTCCTCGATGCCAACGGCATCTTCGACACTACCTTGAACTCACAAGGTTTTCCCATCAACGGCGATTATGGCAATGCGTTCATGAAAGTCTCAAGTTCGTCGGGTCAGCTGGCCGTCGTCGACTACTTCAATATGTACAACATGGTGCAGGAGTCCGATAACGACGAAGATCTGGGTGCGGGCGGGGCGATGGTGTTGCCCGATCTCTACGACAACAACGGACAGCTTCATCACCTCGCCGTGGGGGCGGGCAAAGATACCAATCTCTACATCGTCGACCGCGACAACATGGGGAAGTTTAATCCTAACAATGACAATGCTATCTACCAGGAGATCGATGGCATTTTCCCCTACGGCATCTTTTCCAGTCCAGCGTACTTCAACAACAGCGTCTATTACGGCGACGTAGGCGACAATCTGAAAGCATTCGCCATCTCCAACGCTAAGCTCCCGACAACGCCCACCTCGCAGACCATAAACACGTTCACCTACCCTGGGGCGACGCCCACTATCTCGGCGAGTGGCACTTCCAACGGAATCGTGTGGGCGATCAACAACAGTAATCCGGCGGTGTTGTATGCCTTTGATGCCACCAATCTTTCGCGTGAATTGTACGATAGCAATCAGGCGGGATCGCGCGACCAGTTTGGCCCGGGCAACAAGTTCATCACCCCCGTGGTCGCCAATGGCAAGGTGTTCGTGGGGACGCAAACCGGGGTCGCGGTGTTTGGTCTGTTGCCGTAGACCGGAGGGGCGGCTGACTGAGAGCGCCGAGTTTCCATCACCCTGACCTAACGTCGCGGCTAAGGCTTGGGCTGGCTGTTGCTGTAGATTTGTAATCCGTGCCGGCGCATGAACACGGTCACATCCGCGGTGTCGTGGGGAAGAGAGAAACGGTCTTCCCGCATAAGCTTCAACGCGATATTACAGTGCTGCTCAGCCATGCCGGCCTCCCCAAGGGTGGCATAGCTGTAACACAGCACAGCATTCGCTAACCCATTGTTTGGGTCGAACGAGAGAACGTCAGAGGCTTGCGCGATGGCAAATTGCGGGTCGCGCGGCCCCACCGAAGTAGCCAATTTCAAACGTTCCGCCGCCACCATGGGGGTCAGGTCGAAGTTCCCATCATAGACAAAGAGTGCGCTACCGCCGAGCTTTGCCTTGGGCTGCACATCCTTGAACAGGCTTGCCGATCTCTTCCAGAAAGGACTCATGACGCCGTCCACCAGAATGCTGCTGACGATCAGCGTGCCGTCAAAATGCAGGGGCGGAATCTTGCTATAGATATCATCGCAAGGGATGCCGTAATCGCTCGCGGTTTCATTGTAGGGCTGGATCAGCCAGCAATGCGTAGGACGGCTGGCGGCGACGTAGTGCCGCGCCATCTTAAGGGCCTGGCCCAGGTCAGCATTGGAGTCGGACAGGTATTTGTAAGTGTTCTGCGGGCCTCCCCACAGCTCGTTGCTGTAGCTCAAGTAATTGGGGAAGGCGCGCAAAGAGGAAACGGCATGAAAGAGGAGCAGCGCCAGCAGGGCAAGCGTCGCCCACCAGCGGTTGCGCGCTACGCTCCATGTGCCTGCAGCCGCAAAAATCACCAGGAACGGCAAGAGCGGCAGCACATGACGAATGCCGATGTTTATCGTGTAACTCATCGCACTTGCCAGCAAAATGGCTGCGGGAACAAGCAGGAATGCCGCTTCCCGTTTGCGTTTTTTCCAGAACCCCACGGCGAACGCCGAGACCAACATCAGCAGCAACGTGGGAAGGGTGAACTTGATGGTCGCCGCCACTGGAAAATAGAACCAGCGCCCCGTGGGGTACATACGGCCTACCAGGAACATGCGTTTGCCTTCGTCAGATTCAACCAGTACATCCTGCAAACCAATTAGGTAGGCTTGCGGCAGTATCCGCCAGCGGGCGATGGCCGGGATGACTTTGGTGGCGACAGCGCCGTGGGCGGATTCGAGGCGAGCGGGAGTCCACGGTCGGGCCTGGTCCGGCCTGGAGTCATACCTGAAGCCGTAAACACCCCAAAGCACGACGAGGGCAATCACCATGACGCTAACCAAAGCGGCCAGGTTCCGCAACAGTGTCCGCATCCGCTCAGTGCTATCTAAGAGGAGTGCGTCAATCACCACCAGCGAAGGAACAATTACGGCAAGCAAGATTGTCGAGTGCTTCAAGCACAACGCCAGACCGGTCGCCAGACCGAGAACGACGAGCCGGGTCCGATCGGGATTCGAGAGATAAACGTACAAAGCGTAAACCGCGAGAACGAAACCTAACGCCGCCGGAACATCGGTCATCACCAAGCTGCCGTGGGCGAGCAGGTTGGGCTCGAAAGCGATCAGGGTCCCGGAAATAACCGCGGTGGACACTCCGAACGCCCTGCGAGCAAAGAACCAAAGCGTCAATAGCAGCAAAATGGCGAGGCCGGATGCAGCCATCCTTGCCGCCATCAGTACCGACTCGGGGTTGGCAAATAAGAAGTCATGGCCCACTTGGAAATCGACCATCTTGCCGTTGGCCATCCCGCATGGCGACAGGATCGGGTCTTGAATATTCATCGCCAGCAACGGCAAAGCAGCCACCATTTTCGCCAAAGGCGGTTGTTCGGGATTCCATCCGAAATCGCGGCACTGCAGGTAACGATAGCCGGCGTGGAGGTGATCGGCTTCGTCGGAGGTGACGGAAAGCTGGTAGACGCTGGTCCACATTTGCGCCAGCATGACGACGACCAGTGCAGCCAGAATAATCCATTGCCAAGAAGTAGTGCGAATGCGAGCTTCCATTGCCCGAGACTGGGTTATGATCATCCGGAGTTTCCGCTTTAGCTCCCAACAGCCTCACACTATATACGCCGAAGGAGATTCCCGCGCGCCGTTTCTTGCTTTAGCTGTGGGGTTGGCACTCAGTACTGGGTAGGCTACGAGAAGAAACCCAAGTCCCTTGGAGATGGCGCACTCCGCTTCATCGCGTCCGCCCTCGCGATCAGGGACATCTTGGTCGTGGCGAATGCCGCTAGGAATCACGCCTAGCAGCAGAGTTGCCGCGGGCGCGTGACCGGTCCGTCAGCGGTGAATCGAAGGGCAACCCCACTCGACCAAAAGAAGCTTGGGCGGGGCACGCAGCCGTCGCAACTCGAAACCTGAAACTCGAACCTTTCTCCCCTTACTTCGTCGCGATCATCAGATTGGCCGGTCCGGGCATGCGCACCCGCTTGGACTCTGCAAAGCCCGCCTCCTTCAGCCACGCAGCGTATTCCGGCTCGCTATAGCTGGATCCCGCGCGTGTGCCCACCAGCATGTTCAACGCGAACAATGCCGCGAAGCGCGGCGCCGTCTTGTCGGCTTCAAGGACGAAGTCTGAGATCACCAAGCGTCCCTTGGGCGCCAGCGCCGCGTAGGCGCGCTCGATCAACTGCTTATTTTCTTCGGGCGAGAACATATGACAGATCGCCGCCAGCAGAACCAGATCGTACTTGCCGGCCTCTAGGGGCACGCTGAGCATGTCGCCTGCGCGAGTCGAGATGCGATCGGCCAGTCCGGCCTTGCGAACATAGTCGTTCGCCAAGGCCAACACCTCGGGAGCATCGACAATCTCGGAATGCAGGCCCGGAGCTGCTTTTGCGAAGGCGATAGAATACGCGCCCGAACCTCCGCCCAGATCGAGCATCTGCCGGGCGCCGGTCACTTCCACCGCCTGGGCGACGGCCCGCGCGCGGCCGCGGGCATTATGGTCCATGGCCGCGATGAACGGTTCCACCGAGCCATTGTCCGGCTTAGGAGCGACGGTGGTCCCCGCTCGCACGGCGTCGGTCAAGGTTGACCATCGCTTCCACATATTCACCGTGTGCAGTTGCGCACGGCGCGCGCTGTCCGCCGTTCCTTCCGCGAAGAAGCGCGCCGCGACTGGCGCGTTGGTGTAAACGCCGTCGCGCTTCTCCAGCAGATTAAGGCTGACCAGCGCGTTCAGTAGCATCTCGGTTGCGCGGACCGCGGCTTGGATCTTGCCGGCAATCTGCTTCGCCGTGCCTCCCTCACCAATGGCGGTGAACACGTCCAGCTCCAGCGCGGTCAGGGTCGCGCGGCTCGGCATGAAGCCGCGAATCATCTCGTTCACGTCGTCGGGCAATACCCCGGCGGCGTCTTTGCCCTGCAGCATGGCTAGGTACCTGTGATGATGATCGACCATCTCGGCCTTCATCGCCTCATAGTCGGTGCGCAGCAGGCGCGCGACCTTCTCGCCGCGCTGGAAGTGCGACGACACGATCTCCCCAACGTCGTTGGGTGTGAGCTTGGTGTACCAGTCGCCTTCGGGATAAACGACCATCACCGGGCCGCTGTCGCACACTCCAAGACAGCCGCAGCTCGACACCTGCACTTCCTCGGCGAGGGCCTTCGCGCCGAGTTCGCGATGCAGCGCGTTCAGGACCGTAAATGAACCTGCCGCAGCGCAGCAGGGAACACCTTCACCTTTTTCCTGAGTACAAACGAATGCGTGATAACGATACGGCTCCACGGGAACCTCCAAAATAGTTGTTAGTAGTCAGCTGCCGGTTGTGTATAGATTTGTACCTCTCATCATGTCGCGAGCGCGACCCGACGAGAAGTGCGTGGCTCACAGCGAGCCGTGACGGGAGAAATCCCCTTCACCGAGTGAAGCAGGCATTACGGCAAGGTAAATTCTCCGGATCTTTATCCGCTGAGGTGCCGATTTGGTCAATAATTCATCTTGACACTCCGCCGCGCTGCACTATGATGTTTGAAACATTTAGTGCCGAAATTGTTTTGGATGGCAGGCAATGCAGAAAACGTTCACATCGAAGGAAGTGGTGGCGCTGACCAGGATCAGTCCGCGCCAGCTGCAGTGGTGGGACGAGCAGGGCATCGTGGTACCGGAACGCGACGGGCACAAGCGCGTTTACTCGCTCGATGACGTGGCCGAAGTTGCGATCGTGTGCGACCTGCGCGCCCGCGGGTTCTCGCTGCAAAAAATTCGCCGCGTCATCCGCTTCCTGCAGAAGGAGCTGGGGAAACGCCTGGTCGAAACCGTCGCTGCCGCTTCCGAGTTCCATCTGCTGACTGATGGCCGCCACATTTTCCTGGAAGATTCCGCCCGCGGCGTGGTCGACCTGCTGAAAAACGCGCGTCAGCCGATGTTAACCGTGTGCCTGAGCGACACGATTCAGCGCGTCCTCGATCCCATCGAGCGCGACCGCCGGCGGGCGAAGGGGCACGTTGCCGCATCCGGCGAGCGCAAAGGGAACGCTCGCGTCGAATTGCGGGCGGCAGGTAAACGTCATGGTTCCGTTCGTCATCCTAATAATCGGCGCAGTAAGGCTTCTTGAATGGTCCTGAAGGAGGGCATGTGATCGGAGAACTCAGTATCCTCAGCGAGTGGATCCCCGAACAGATGGAGCCTGGAACCATTTTCGTGCTGGAAAACGCCGGCGAGGTGGGCGAAACCGACGATCCCTACTGGGCCGTCCTCTCCTGTCCGACTTGCGGGCAGCTCGGCTTGGTCACGCGCAAACAGGTCGGCGGCCTGCTGCCCGTGATCTGCGGCTCCGCGCACTGCTCAGCTCAATTCTTTATCCGAGACGAGCAAATCATGCCCCGCAAGCCAAACTAAGGCGGGCCTCACCGAGGCCTTGAAGGGGCGCACCTTCAGGTGCGCCTTATAAGTACTTTAATTCGTCATCACGAGCCTGGCTTCAACCCGACGAGGGATCTACTTTTCGACTTCTGCGACCTACTAAGACGGGCATTCGTTCACAGCACAAGTCCATTACTCGCTGGGCCGCCCGCCCGAAAGTAAAAATTCCACCACGTCACCCCCGCAATGGCCGACAAGCTCTTCCAGTTGAAGTGATATTGCAGCACTGGCATCTGTCAGCGCGGCGCCCAGGTGCGACAGCGGTGCGGGCCGTTAATAACTGCTCGAACCTCCCCCCAACCCGAAACACGCGCATGTGCACGTGCATGGTCCGAAAGGGATCTTTCCACAGAATGCGCATATACAATTGCTGAACACCCCGCAGGGGAACGGGAGCGTTAGACATGAGCACCCTCCTCCCCCAATAATAGTGGTGGGGCTGGGGTCTTGGAACCAGTATGGGTGATCTGTGGGTGGGGAGTTACTCGGGTCTGGTCCGGAGCCCGCCTCCGGGTGGCTGCAACTTTTCCCGTTCAGCGCAGTAAATTTTGGAATTCGATTGCCATACCCATCGTAGAAATAGCTCGTAGTGTTGTCGTTCTTGTCGGTGTCGGTAAGAATATTCCCATGCGAATCGTACGTCCAATGTCTGGTTTTCCCCAGTGCGTCGGTCTCGCTGAGGCGGTTGCCGTTGCCATCATAGGTATAAGTGGTTGTCTCAAGGCTAGAGTCGGTCATGCTGGTCATCTGATTGAACACCGGCTCATAGGTGTATCGTCTGACCTTTCCACCAGCGTCGGTAACCTGAATCGGATTTCCTCCCGGATCGTACTTGTAGGAGGTGGTGTTACCATTGGCGTCGGTGATCGAAGCGATCTCCAGCGTGTTGGGATCGTACTTGTAAGTGGTTGCCGTCCCATCGGGTCCAGTTATAGTGACCGGATTGTTGGCCCAGTTCGAAGTATTCGAAAGTGCATATAACGTCGTGCCGTTTGCATCCACCTCTGAATACGGACGGTTCGATTCATACAGAATTGTGAGCATCCGCTCGTCACCGTCGTACTTTCCCGTAATTTGCCGAAGGTTGTTGTAGGTGTAGGTTGTCGTTTTGCCTAGCGGGTCTGTGATCGCCGTGAGTAACGAGCCGTCGGAGGCGTAGCCAAAGGTCGTCACCCCTCCTGCGGGGTCGGTCACACTGGCCAGGTGGTGGTTGGCGTCATAGGCCAAGACAAGGCTACGCGCGTATGTGTCGGTGATGGTCGTTAGGTCCCCTGCGGAATAGGTGAGTGTGGTCACGTTGTGGTTGCGGTCGGTGATGCGTGTGAGCCGAAACACCTGCCCATCCATCGCGAAATGAGTGGCCGGAATCAGCTCGTAATGGTACTTGCTCTGGTTCTTGGCCGTAATGGTAAATGATGCGTCAGAGTCCACTACTAGCGTCTCAAAGTAGCCACGTGAAGCTTTGTAGCTGCCGTCCAACGGCGAAAACTTGATGACGCGACCATCCGGCCCCATACGGAATATGTTGTCGCCTTGTTTGAACAAAAAGTCGTTGTAGGTGTGCGTCCACCCATATCCCATCCCCGCATCAATTGAGGTGCGGGTGGCGTCGGCGTTGTAGGAGTTGTAGGTTAGATCGAACGTCAGAGTTGGACCGAAGGCACTGGTTATTCGCACAGCCGAATAGCTTTCAGAGGCATTGCCCTCACTGAGGCCGACGTAGGAGTAGGTGCTCCAATGCTGCTTACAGGTGGAAGAGCCGCCCTGACATGCGGCGGAGTCATCGGCGATGGCACCAGCCAAGGCTGGCTGCGAGCCAAGCAACACTTCGACGACAAGGAACAACAGACAAGCGGGAGTAAGACGCAGACGCGACATACGGGAACCCTCCTTAAGCGAGTTTGGGACTCTGCGCCTTGGCTCACAAAGAGAAGGTTTTGTGCTACGGCACCGCAGAGAGCCAAGAACGATGAGAGCGGCGCTAGTTGAATCGGGGCCTGGGGAAAGGCATCTTTACTCCTGCCGATCCGCCATTGGCCGTGGACGGATGCCTCGCAGAAGTTCCCTGCCTGGTCGCGAACAGCTTAGGTCGCTGAATTACCCCAACATCTGGACGGAGCGCTTTCGTACTTGGCCGAAGAGCACTTACTTACTAAGGGAAGAGGACTGCATGGTCACGCTTAGGTGTAGGAATGTCAAGAACTTTTTTACCAAATCTTAATATTTCTGCTTTTTGGCTGGTTGGCTCATCGCGAAACACCCACCATAGGAACGCAGAGTCAAGTTTGCGGCGGCCTCGTCCCGGGTCCTGGCTGTTTTTCTCTTTCCGGGAGACCACGTGGATGCCGTCTGACGAGGCGGCTGTTTGGGAGTATGGTACGGCGGATCGCCTGGCTGCCGCCGCCAGCGGGGTAGCCAAAAAACTTAGGAAAATAAATCCCGCAGAGAGGAGACAGGAGAGGAGAAATGTTTTGAAAGTGTCGGCTGCGCGAGCGGCAGAATCGGGTTCCGAAGATATTTCTCGAAAGTGGGCAATATTGAACGGACATGGCAACCGCCCAGGATATTCAATATACGCTCAGCGAACTTCAACAACAGAAACTCAAGGATCGTGTGGGGCTGTTGGAGCCCAAGAAGGAAATTTCCAATATAGTCCTTTAGCTAGGACGAAAATCCTGATTGAAAGAGTGCACCCATGCCTACTGACCCGATTCGCCCCTCCACCAAGGCGAATTCCACGAACAGAAGAGACTGGCGCTGTTATGCCCTGGCGGTTGGCGTTCTTTGCATTTGGGCGATACCGGTAGTCGCTCAAAGTTGCATGCCGAGTCCGAGCTGCACGAACCCCCAGTTCAATCTTAGTGCTTACTACGGGGGACAAAATATAACCATCAATGAATGTATGGATCCTAATTCACCTTCCTGTGCGTGGGCTGACGCGGTCGCGGTGCCTGCCGCGCCCGATGCGGCAAAATACTTCCTTGCCTGCAGCCTGCCGGCAAATGATAACCCAATTGCGCTTTGCTACTATTCCGGAGTGCCAGGGGCCCCACAGTACACTCCAAGTTGCACCTTGTCGCAGGACGGGAATGCCGCTGAATGCAACTGTTACGAAATTACTGCGAAAACTCTCGGTGCAACTGGGCAGTACAGCTACTCTTACGTAGAGATTACCAGCATTCTGAACCAGGATCTTTACAACCAAACTATCGCAGATTGCCCCGTCGGCAGTGACGGTAATTACACCTGCCTGACTCTGGCGGATGTACTCGCGGGGAACACAACGAAAATGCAGGCACCGCATTTATGCGCTGCGCTCACGAGCCAACCCAACGGAATATTCCCTGGTGCAGATCTGGTCTCCGACTTCAGTGAAATCGGGAACAACCCAGACAATCCCGGGATACCGCCTCCGCTTACGAACCCGTACGCGTGTCCGACAAACCCACCGCCGCCGGGCAACACCTACGCTGCGTGCATGACGGCCCCCTGTAGGCACACCGGCAGGATAGATCCGTTAACCAAGCTTCCTCTCGCTCTGTGCACCTGCCCGACCTTCGACGGTCCCAATCAGGTGGGAAATCCCCAAATAGAAGGACCGCCTCCCTTTTCATGCAGTCCAACCGGCCCCCCCTATGGTCCAACTGCCCTCCCCTGGGTCTGGTCTTCCGCCTACGTCGAGACCACCAACTAATTCAGGTCGAGGGGAACGAGAAAGCTACAGGAAGGCGTTGTCAAGGCATAGACAAAGGCGGTAGGCCATGTACGGCTTGGGCGCTAAGAGCGCCGTTGACCTTGGGCAGACCGGTATCGAGCAAGATCAAGTCTTGGCTGCAGTTCTCGACCGTTCTCGATGGCTGCTAATCCATCCGAAGCTGCGCAGATGATCTGCCGTTAGTGCGTCTTAAGTAAATCGTTGAAGTGACTTTGTGCACCGGAACGTTCCGATAGCGAGCTGGATTTCCAGCGTTCAACGAATTCCGGCAGAGATAGGGGCATTGGCTGTGACGGAGCTGAAACGTGATTCTTACAGAGTAGAGTGGTTTCGCCAAGTGCCAGGTTGTGAGCGCCGGGTGCCTTAGCAGGCTGCTGAAAAAGTCGGGGAAAGCAGATTCCTCGCGGGCTGAAGCCCGCTCGGAATGGCAAGAATAAAGGGATTAGGACGGCGCACCAGAAGGTGCATCCCTTCAAAACACGTCGAATCCGACTTTTTCAGCTAGCTGTTTTAGGTAGTGTCCTAATCTGACTCGGATGGGCTTGACAAAAACCAGGACACTACCGTCCGGTCCACCTTCGTGCAGCGCGATGCGGCGCAACTTATAATAGCTTGCCTGCCAAAACAGCGGGCACAATCTGCAGCCAGAAGGGTCTCGGTCCACTTGAGCCTGCGTGTTCGCTGGCCAGCCGTTGTGCTGGTCTATCTTTGTCTCCTGATCATCGCCGTTGCGCCCGCTGTCGGGCAAAAGCCTGCGCCGTCAAAAGGTGGCGCCACTTCCAGCCTTCCTGCCGGGCAAAACCCAGCCGCGTCCGAAGTCAGTCCGTCTCCCTCCGAAGGCACTGCACCGCCGTCTCCCATGGCCCCTAAGGACGTGCAAAACCGCTTCGCGCCATTGGACGACCTGCTGAAGGACGCGGTGAAGAACGGCAACGCACCGGGTGCAGTATTGCTGGTGGGCCATAACGGAATGATGGTCTATCGCAAAGCCTACGGCAATCGAGTGCTCGATCCCAAACCGGAGCCGATGACGCCGGAGACGATCTTTGACCTAGCATCGTTGACCAAGGTGATAGCCACGACGACCAGCGTGATGCGGCTGGAGCAGCTGGGACAGATCAAGCTGAACGATCCGGTGGCGAAGTACATTCCTGACTTCGCGCAGAACGGCAAGCAGGATGTGACTATTCGGATGTTGCTTACGCACTATTCGGGACTGCCGGCGGACCTTGACTTGAAGCAGCCGTGGAGCGGGCTGGAAGAAGGATACAACCGCGCCAATGCGGCGACGTTGGAGAGTCCGCCGGGCGCGACTTTCCGCTACAGCGACGTCGGCTTCATCGTGTTGGGCGAATTGGTGCAGAAAGTCAGCGGCGTGCCGCTGGATCAGTATGCGCAGGCGTACATTTTCGGTCCGCTGGGAATGACGTCAACGCGATTCAATCCTCCGCAAACCTGGGTGCCGCGCATCGCTCCCACGCAAAGGGACGAGCACACGGGGCAGGTATTGCGCGGTGTGGTGCACGATCCAACTGCCCACCAGATGGGTGGAGTGGCCGGCGATGCGGGACTTTTCTCCACCGCCGATGATGTGGCGAAATTCGCGCAAGCCCTATTGAATGGCGGGGCCCCTATCCTGTCGCCGTTGATCGTGGAGAAAATGACCACCCCCCAGCAGCCGGCGAATTATCCCGACGTACGCGGCCTGGGATGGGACATTGACTCGCCATTTTCTTCCAATCGCGGAGAGTTGTTGCCGGTGGGCTCGTTTGGCCATACCGGCTTTACCGGCACTTCGCTGTGGATCGATCCCACGACCAACACCTACATCGTTCTGCTGACCAACGCGTTGAACCTGAAGGAAGGCAACGTGGTGGGGTTGCGTACGGAGGTGGCGACGGCTGTAGCCGCGGCCTTGCAACTCAAACCGAGCGAAGAGCAGAAGATGCGCCTGGCGCGTATCACCGGATATAACGAGGCCGCCATGGCGGCGCGGAGAATTTTGGTCCGCAATGGCAAGGTGCTGAACGGGATCGATGTGCTGGAGGAACGGCAGTTTGAGCCGCTCAAGGTTCCCAACGTCACCACCGCTCGCGTCGGACTGCTAACCAACCAGACTGGCATCGACAGCAAAGGGAAGCGCACGATTGATGTTCTGGAACGCGTGCCGGGAGCGCAACTGACGGCCATCTTTAGTCCCGAACACGGGGTGCAGGGCACGGCCGACACTACCGAGATCGCGAACTCCAAAGACAGCGCCTCGGGCGTGCCGATTTACAGCGTCTACGGCGACACCGACGCCAAGCGCCGTCCTTCGCCCAACGTGATTAACAACCTGGATGTTCTGGTGGTCGATCTTCAGGACGTGGGCGCGCGCTTCTACACCTACGCAACCACGCTGGGATATTTTCTGGAAGCGGCCGCCAAGGCGCATAAGCCGATCATCGTGCTCGATCGTCCCAACCCAATTACCGGTGCGTACGTGCAAGGTCCGGTTTCCGATGCCGGGCAGGAAAGTTTTGTGAACTACTATGCTCTGCCGGTGCGGCATGGCATGACAATGGGTGAGCTGGCCAAGCTGTTCAACGAGGAAAAGCACATCGACGCCGATCTTACCGTGATCCCAATGCGCGGCTGGATGCGAGGCGACTGGTTTGACTCGACCGGGCAGATCTGGGTGAGCCCGTCGCCGAATCTGCGCGACCTGGAGCAGGCGGCACTGTATCCCGGAGTAGCGTTGATCGAAGGAACCAACGTTTCGGTGGGACGCGGCACCGACAGTCCATTCAAGCTGGTGGGTGCGCCGTGGGTTGATGCCAAAGAGCTGGCCGGTTATCTGAATGAGCGCGACATTGCCGGAGTGCGATTCGTGCCCACGACGTTCACGCCGACGGCGGGCCCGCACGCTCGCCAGCAGTGCGCCGGGGTGAGCATCATGGTTACCAATCGCGACATGCTGGACGCGCCCGAGCTAGGCTTGGAGCTGGCGGCGGCGCTGCACAAGTTTTTCCCCATGGGGTTCGACATGAGCCACATCAACCAGTTGTTGGTGAACCAGGCAGCGTTTAAGGCGCTGCAGGCAGGGGAAGATCCGCATCGCATTGCCGAAGATTGGCAAGACAAGCTGGACCAGTTTAGGGAGACGCGAGCGAAATATTTGATCTATTGAGCATTGGCGGGGCGGTGCATCTTCGCCGGATCGAGAGCCAGATTGCTTTCCAGCACCATCTCGATCGAGGAACCAGTCCCGAGCTGAATCTCGGGGCCGCGGCTCAGCAGCACCGTAGCCAGCCCAATGACTCCGCCAACGCCAGCGCCAATCGCTGCGCCTTTTCCGCCGTCCGCCAGCGCCCCGATACCGGCGCCGGGAATCGTGGCCTCGGCGATGGTCGCAGCGTCCTTCCCCTTGCCGCTATTGCCCTCGATAGTTCCTTCCTTGCCCTTCATGGAGTTGTCTTGCGAGCCGGGCGTGCCTTGCACCGCTCCTGGCAACAGGATGGTGTATCCGTTGGGGAAGATCATGGAGGTGAAGCTCATCTGCAATTCCGCGCGTCCCTTTACCCGGCCCGGACGCAGCACGCGGCGGACTTCGCCTTGCACGAAGGTCCCGGCGGGAATAACGATCTGATCATTCTGAGTGATAGGAAATGCGGTCTCGGCGTAAACCGGATCGCCCGGGCGCGCGTTTTTGCTGGTGACGCCTTGCTTCAGAGTGAGCGGAATTTTCGTGCCGGCGGGGACAGTGATTGGCGGTGGCGCGGGCGGTGGCGTATCCGTATTGGCT
>Ga0182013_10000918_pt1 | contig 40808 bp, 40 predicted proteins | sample 612S2MmetaG_FD_120487 | JGI IMG/M metagenome (GOLD analysis project Ga0182013, IMG submission 120487) | Permafrost microbial communities from Stordalen Mire, Sweden - 612S2M metaG | ecosystem: Environmental > Terrestrial > Soil > Wetlands > Permafrost | place: Sweden: Stordalen | collected... | reverse complement strand
GAACAGGCTGACGCAGGAGCTGTTTCCGGTCGCCCCGTTGACGCAAGCCTGCATAATATCGCCGAGGGTGTTGATTTCGGCGAGCGGCACAATCCCGTTAATTGTGGAGGACCCCACGGTGATGTTCGCCGTCTGCGAATTGGCCGTGCCGGTGACGTAGTTGGCAAGATTGGCCGCATTCAGAAATGCGTGTCCAAGGCCGGCGGCCTGTGTCGCAGTGCCCGTCACCGCGTTGTTTGTGCCCGAGCTGCCCACATTCGCCTGGTAGATGGGGCCGTTGGCGGTGGTGCCCATGAAGCCTGAAAGAGCATAGGCGGCAGCAACCGTGGTGACCTCATTGATGGTGACGGTTGTGCTCGAGCTGATATTGGCGCAAGCGCCGAGCGCCGCCACCAGGAGGGTGCTGTTATTGGCCAACAAAGGAGAGCCGCTGGGATATCCGCCCGCCGAAGAGATGTAGGCATACTGCCCGGCTGGGCAGTTGGACGAGGTTGCCGACGGAGAGATGGTGAAGGTTCCGCTCGCGGTCGTCGTAGCCGTGCCGATGACGACACCCTGGTGGTAGTATCCCGGCGAAGACGCAGAAGTCACGTAAAGGGTCACAGTCGCTGCCTGGATCGGGCTTTGCCCGCCGTGTACAACTCCGGAAACTTCAGAGATCATTGCATCCGAAGGACCGCTGGAGGTCATGGCGCAGCCGGACAGCAGCGCGAACGGGACGGCAGCCGCGCAGAGCAATGCGCTGCGCCGAAGCAAGGACGAATAGCGAGATGACATAGGAAACGCCTCCAGGGTTGTGGCTTCGACTGGAATGCCAGGAAAGAACTGTGAGCCCAATAGGAGCCGTGCAATGTGATTTCGAGAATGATAACCCCTGAACCATGTATTTCGTGTCAAAGCGGAAAAAAAACGGTTCAAAACGCGGCGATGGGGTTGGGCAAGCTCAGAGCGCGTGCGCCGTCGATGTCCTGCGGGTGATCTGCCGCAGGCCGGTCGGACCGTCTCCGGAAACTTACGATAGAGACTTTTCTCACGTTGCTGTAATATCCAGATTCAAAGCGATGCCCAAAACTGATCCGGTCATTCGGTCCCTCGTCTTGCGTCCAACGACTCCTGTAAGGGCGAGTCGCCCCATTTTTCGCTCCTCCGCCCTGGCTTCAGCCGCGCCCGCGCTCGCGATTCTTCTCGTCTCCCTCAGCTTTGCCGGATGCCAGAGCAATCGCTTCTCTGACCCGTCCCAGGGGAGTGCCACAGCGGTACCGGAGACTCACCCAACCGGGATGGTCTTGGGAGGGCAACAGGCCGTCACCGGCAATCTGATTCAACTTTATGCGGTGGGAACAATGGGAGACAGCTCCTCGGCGAACGCGCTGATCCACACCACGCTGACCACCAGCGACGGCACCGAGCAGAGCAATAGCAATGCCAATGCGGGCAACTCCAACAACATGCTACCCGCGGGTTCGTTCACCATTACCGGCGACTACACCTGCCCGTCCGCCTCGTCGGAGGTCTATCTTGTCGGCACGGGCGGGAACCCAGGCCTGACCCAGGGAACCAACAACCCTGCGCTCTCGCTGATGGCTGCACTGGGGCCATGCGGCAGCCTGTCCTCCTCGACCTACGTTGTGATGAACGAGCTGACCACGGTCGGCGCGGTCGCTTCGCTGTCGGGCTTCATGAGCTCGTATTCCACGGTTGGTTCGGGCTCCGGCGACGCCACGCAGCTGCAAACGGCCTTTCTCGCGGCCAACGAATATGCCAACACATCGAACGGGACCGCTCCGGGGCCAGTCTTGCCGGTCGGCGCCACCGCTCCCAGCACCGCGATCCAGACGCTGGGAGACATCGCGGCAACCTGCATCAACTCCGCCGGCGGCGCGGCTGGGGACAATTCGGCATGTGGACAACTCTTCAGCCTGGCGACAATCTCCGGCAGCCCGGCGCCGACCGATACGGTTGGGGCCATGCTGAATATCCTCAAGCAGCCAACCGTCAACAGCTCTCAGATCTACGCTTTGGCAACGGCTTCGACTGCGTTTGAACCCACCCTTTCGAGCCCACCCGCAAGCTGGGCGCTGCCGGTTACGACCCAGTACACCTATACCCTGTATGCTTTTCCCGAGACCGACAACAGCGTCACGCCGCTCTATGCGCTGGTCAACAACGCGCAGCATACCATCGACATGACCATGTATGCGCTGGAAGACACCGTCTTCTCGGGCGATCTGGTGGCTGCGTGCAACCGCGGCGTAAAGGTCCGCGTGATTCTCGACCAGAATCTGGAAAAGAGCGGCAACACCACGGCATACAACCTGCTCAACGGGGTTACGAATTGCAGCGCGGTGTGGGCCAACAAGGCCTTCCAGGCCTCGCACCAGAAGAGCATCATCCTGGACGGCACGCAGGTCGCCATCATGTCGCTCAACCTGCAGTCGCAGTACTACTCCACCACCCGCGACTACGCCTTGCTGGAGAACGACCCGACCGACATCGCCGCCATCCAGGCCACCTTCAACAACGACTACGCCGCAGGGACCCCGAGTTCGGGCGTCGCCGGAACCAGCGACTTCAGCTACACGCCCGGCGCGGGCGACGACCTGATCTGGAGCCCCACCACCGCGCAGGCCGATATGCTCGCCATCATCAACAACGCCAAGTCGACGCTGATAGTGGAGAACGAGGAGATGGGCGCGAGCAACATCGTCAGCGCGCTGGAGGCGGCCTCCACACGCGGGGTGACGGTGCATATCGCCATGGAGTACAGCAGCTCTTACGTTTCCAACTTCAACGCCCTGAAGACGGCAGGATGCAAGCTCAGCACCTATAACAACCCCAATGGTTTCTATATCCACGCCAAAGCGGTAGTCGCCGACTATGGCCTGCCCACCCAGAACGTCTACATGGGATCGATCAACTACTCAACCGCATCCATGACAGAGAACCGCGAACTTGGCGTCTACATTGTCGATCCGGCCAGCGTCCAGTTGCTGGACGCCGCCATGGCCAGCGATTACGCGGGTGGGGCGGCGTACTAGGGTTCACGCTCGAAATGTCCTGCTTGCGCCCGGGAGCGTCGCCGCGGTTTCTTCGCGCAGCGCGCGAGGCTATCCTGGAGGGCGCCTGATCAGTCGCCCTGGACGGGCGCGTACAGGACGGCCTCGCTGGCCGCTCGCGATCCAAGTTGCTCGGGTTCGAGGGAGTCGAAGCGGCGCCACTTATAAATCGCGATGGACACGATCCAGCTCCCGGCAAACAGCGCGATGATGCCGTAGCCGAGCAGGCCGAAGTTGCCATTCAGGGTGCCAATCAGCTCCCAGAAAGCTCCCTTCGGATGCAGTTGGCCGGCCAGCAGACCGAGCGCCTCAATCCCGCCGACCGCGAATGCCACCACCACCGAGACCGACGTGATCGTGATGTTGTAGTACAGCTTGCGGATGGGCTTGACGTAGGCCCAGCCGTAGGCGCCCAGCATCAGGATGTTGTCCGTCGAATCGATCAGCGACATGCCCGCCGCAAACAGCACCGGAAACACCAGGATCGACCACAGGGACAGCCCCTTGGAGGCCTCGGCTGCCGAGATACCGAGCAGGCCGATCTCGGTGGCCGTATCGAAACCGAGGCCGAACAACACGCCCAGCGGGTACATGTGCCAACTGCGCCGGATCATGCCGAAGACCGGACGAAACAGCCGGGTGAGGAAGCCTCGGTTGCCGAGCAGCAGGTCGAAGTCCTCTTCCACATACGCGCCGCCGCGCCGTACCCGGTTGAAGGTGGAATATACGGAGCGGAGAACAATCAGGTTGACGATGGCGATTGCAAACAGGAAGAAGCTCGACACCAGCGTGCCGATCACTCCTCCAATCGCGCGGTAGGTGTCGATGCGATGCTGCAGCGCCAGCGCGGTTGCCGCAATCGCAATCGAGCCAACAACAACAATGGTGGAATGGCCGAGCGAGAACATCAGCCCCACCGCGACCGGCCGCTTTCCCTGCTGCATCAGCTTCCGGGTGACATTGTCGATGGCGGCGATGTGGTCGGCGTCGACCGCGTGGCGAAGGCCGAAGCTGTATGCGAGAAATGCGGTCCCCAGGAGCACGGGAAAGCGGTGAAACGCGACCAGCGCCCAGCACCACGCCGCCAGATTGAACCCCAGCAAGAGAGCGTATATGGCAACGATCTTGGCTTTGGTGCTGCCCGGCTCATCGTTGAACAGGGTCCGCAGGAGGGAGATCATCGGCTTCTTTCCAGAATCCATGCAAGCCTGGCGAATATCGATGCTCGCGTCCTGACGAAATAGCGTCGGCGAAGGCACCAGGCCGGAATTACCTTCCTCTAGACCGTAACACGATTTGCAAAAGGTTGCGAACCGGCCGGGGAAGCCGTGCATCCTGTGTCCGGATTGTGAAGGACGGGAGGGAGCGGGTTCAGTGCGAGTGGGTGTGAGCGCCGTGGGTGTGGCCCTTGCCGGAGCTGGTCAGCACAAGTTTGCCCAGTTCGACCCCGCGCAACGCCAGCATGCCGTCGGCCACCGCCTGGATCTCTTTGCCTCGACCCTTCATGATGATGACTTCCAGGCAGTAGTGGTGGTCCAAATGGACGTGCGTGGCCGCCAGCACCATGGCGCCCGCGGTGTGTTGCACCTCGGTCAGTTTCCGCGCGAGATTGGGGACATGGTGGTCGTAGACCAGGGTCAGGGTGCCGACCATCGGCTTGTTCGACGCTACCGATTCGGTGAGCAGCGCCTCGCGAATGAGATCTCGAAATGCCTCGGAACGGTTCGCATAGCCGCGCTTGGCAATCAGCCGGTCGAACTCCTTCAGCAGATCGTCTTCCAGCGAAACGCCGGTCCTGCTCAGCCCTGACATCGCGTGTCTCCATCCCGATTGTACCCGGAAGATTCCAGACCAGGCACATCAGCGGAGGACAGGGGCATGACGGGTCAGACTTCCAATCGAGCCCATTGGGCGTTGCCAGACGCCACCCGTCCGGACTGGTCCCTGTCTGCGCCGCGGGCGCTGCCGCCATCCACCATGGCCCTCAGGGTCTCGACGACATCCTTCATAGACGCAGCCTGCGCGTTCAACTGCTCGGCCGCCGCTGCGCTCTGCTCGGCGTTCGCGGCGCTGCTCTGGGTCACCTGCTCCATCTGCGTAATCGCCCGGCTGATCTGGTCGATGCCGCTGGACTGCTCCACGCTGCCCAGGCTGATCTCATCGACCAGCACCTTGATCTTCGACGAGTCGGCGGTAATGGCGCGGATGGCGACCGAAACCTGGTCCACCTTGACCCTGCCGCCGTCGGACTTCTGGATGGAATCCTCGATCAGATCGGCGGTGTCCTTCGCCGCCTGAGCGCAACGCTGAGCGAGATTGCGCACCTCGTCAGCGACCACCGCGAAGCCCATGCCCGCCTCGCCGGCGCGCGCCGCCTCCACCGCCGCGTTGAGCGCGAGAATGTTGGTCTGGAAGGCGATCTCGTCGATCACCTTGATGATCTTGGATATCTTCTGGCTGGACGCGTTGATGCCGTCCATGGCGCCCACCATCTCGCTAAGCGACTGATTGGCCTTCTCGAAGCCCTCCTGTGAGCGGGTCACCATCTCCGCGGCGGAACACGAGTTCTCCGTGGTGCGGCGCGCCATCGAGTTGATCTCCGCGCTCGCGCTGGAGGTCTCTTCAATGGTGGCCGTCTGCTGGGACGCGCCCTGCGCCAGCGACTGGCTGGAGGCCGCAACCTGGCTGGCTGCCGAGGCAATCTGCGCCGCCGACTCCGCCAACTCAACCACCGCGTTGCGCAGTACACCGTTGATCTGGCGAATCACGAAGATCACCACAATCCCGACGCAGCACGTCAATGCCAGCAGGAGGCCCGTGATCCAACGGTTGGATGCAATCGACGACTCGGCGCCCTGGGAATCTTCAGCGAAGTTCTCGTCCTGCGCCTTGAGCATCGCCACCGCCGCGGCCTTTTGGCGCTTCTGCGCGGGTAACAGCGTGTTGGCATAGACGGAAATTGCGGTGGGCATATCTCCAGCCATCGAAGCTTTGTAGATGGTCTGGTTTGCCTCCTGGACGGTGGCGAAAACCTTCTGGGTTTCTTGCAGAGCTTGCTTGTCCTCGGGCCTGAAGAGCATCGGCTGCAAGGTGTTCATGGTCGTCCTGAGGTCTTCCGCAGTCGCGAGGAACTGCTGGTTGTACTCCTCGATCTTCGGCAGGTCCTTCATGTAGCCGCTTATCTGAATACCGCGGTTCAAGCTAAGCAGGTCCGAGGCATCCAGATCCATCTGACTGGCCAGCATCTGTTTCTTCACTGTTGTGTCGACGATCGTGTGCACACGGTCTCCGACGCCCGACATGCTGATGAGCGCGGTAATGCCGAGAGCGAACGTGAGGACCGCCAGCATCCCGGCTCCGAGAAACAGTTTCTTGCCGATTGTGAAGGATGACATTTCTTTTGAACCCCGGCTTCTGCCTCTTGGGCAATTCCTTTGGTGAGCCAATTCGCAGGACGCTCCACGGCTCAGTGGGCCTCGGCTGGCTGTGTGATCCCGAGCCGACATTCTCAGTTATCGGCGAGAAGCCTCGCATCAATAACGACTTTCGCATGGATGCTACAGGCGGACGGCCCTACACGCCTACTTGCAACGGGCGGCAACAGTTCGCGTCGCCGGTACTCCAGTAGCGGCGCGTCATGTTCGCAGCGATCGTCGCCGATAAGCGCTTTGTGACGTGTTCGCCCCCGATGCAGATAGCCGATGAAAGGACCACCATGCAAGCAACGCCGGTTCCACAGGCCTCTCCGGCCACGCCCTTGCCGCGTGGCGCCAACCAGCGAGGCGGCAAATACCTGATCTTTCATCTCGGTGCAGAGGAGTTTGGCACCGAGGTCCTGAAGGTGCGCGAGATCATGGGCATCCAGGACATCACGACGATTCCCCAGGTGCCCGCCTACATCAAGGGTGTCATCAACCTGCGCGGCAAGGTGGTCCCGGTGATCGACCTGCGCCTGAAGTTCGCCATGGACGCGCAGGAGTACACGCCGCGCACCTGCATCATCGTGATGCGCACGCACCAGGCCGAGGAAGAGCTGGCCGTCGGCATGATCGTCGATGGCGTGGTTGAGGTGCTGAATCTGACAGTCGCGGATATTGAAGACACACCCGACTTTGGCCCCGGCATCGCCACCCCCTATCTGACCGGAATGGCAAAGATCAAAGGCAAGGTGAAAATCCTGCTCGATATCGACCAGGTGCTGGCCAGCAATGAACTGGGCGGATTCAGCGGCACGCTGCAATAGCACACAGGCTGGGCGTTTCCCTGCCCCGCATCTGGCATTGGATGCAGGCTCATCAGCGAAGAGGGTCTATGTTGGACTTGGCTGCAAACATCGATCCGGCCCTTTTGACTGACCGGATCGACGAACTTTCAACCCGCTTGATTCTGGACGGCGTCGCGACCCTGGGCCTACAGGACTTCGTACGCCTCCGCCAAACCGCGGCGGAGCTGGGAAACGGTCCGCTGGCGGATGCAGCCCAGCGCATTGGCGAGAGCATCGCCACTGCTTCAACTCTCTCCGTTCCCGAGGTGACGCGACTGGTCAGCTCTGGCCTGGTCGACCTCCGCAGGCTGCTCGATGCGTCCCCCGTCGGCCCGGCATTGGTCGCGATTACACCCTCCTTGTGCGCGTCTCAACCGCTGGACGGCACCGGCCCGACATTGACCCAGAACAACTCTCTCGCCGCCGACGAAGGACTGATCCGCGAGTTCATCACCGAATCCAGGGAGCATCTGGCCAGCATCGAGAGCCAGCTGCTTCTGCTGGAAAGGGACAACACCGCGACCGACGCACTGCATTCGATCTTTCGCGGATTCCATACCATCAAGGGGCTGGCAGGCTTCCTTGAATTCGCGGAGATTCGGTCGCTGGCTCACGAGGTCGAGACGCTGCTCGACCTGGCCCGGACGTCGCAACTCGCGGTGAGTCCAGCCGTGGTGGACGTGGTGCTGGAGAGCACCGACGTGCTGCGCCAGGAGCTGGCAGCCATCGCGCAAAGACTCGCCGGTAACACGCCTCCGCCAACCCACGTGGATGGCGCACTGCTGGATCGTATCCGCCAGGCTGCGCGCGGCGAATCGTGTGGCCCGCAAACACGTTCGGCCCTGGAGAAAGTGGCGGCCGTCGAGCCCATGCGCGACCCCACTCACCAGGAGCGCCGCGCCGGCGATTCCTCCTCGGTCCGCATCGCCACCGCCAAGCTGGACCAGTTGATGGACATGGTGGGCGAGATGGTGATCGCCCAGACGCTGATTGGCCACAGCCCCGCCCTCGAATCGGTCAGCGATGCCATGCTCCAGCGTAACCTCACCCAGCTTACGCGCATTACCGCCGATGTGCAGCGCATCGCCACGGGCATGCGGATGGTCCCCATCGGCCTGCAATTCCAGAAGACCGCGCGGGTGGTCCGCGACCTCGCCCGCCGCGCCGGCAAGCAGGTGGCCTTCGAAGCCAGTGGCGAGGACACCGAACTCGACAAGACGATCGCCGAGGAGCTCTCTGACCCTTTGCTGCACATGGTCCGCAACTCCATCGACCACGGCATCGAATCGCCCGAGGAACGGATTGCGCTGGGCAAAGATCCCACCGCCCGCATCCTGGTCTCGGCCTGCCATCAGTCAGGCCAGATTGTAATCGCCATCTCCGACGACGGACGTGGCCTGGACCGCGAGAAGATCCTCGCCAAGGCGCACCGGAACGGTCTGATCCAGCACGGCTCACAGCTGCTGGACAACGAGATCTTCCAACTGATCTTCGAGCCCGGCTTCTCCACCGCGGAGACGGTCACCGACATCTCCGGCCGCGGAGTGGGCATGGATGTGGTGCGCAGGCACGTGCACAAGCTGCGCGGACGCATCGATATCCAGTCGAAGCCCGACGAGGGAACGACCTTCTCCATCAAACTGCCGCTGACGCTCGCCATCATCGAAGGCCTGGTGGTGCTGGTCGGCGCGCAGCGCTACATCGTCCCCATCGCTTCGGTCCGGGAGATGTTCCGCCCCACCCCGGAGATGCTCTCCACCGTGCATGAGCGAGGCGAGATGGCCATGGTGCGGGGCAGGCTGATGCCGATCGTCCGGCTGCACCAGCGCTTTGCCATTGAACCACGCACCGCGAAACTGACTGAGGGAACGCTGATCGTCGCCGAGAGCAAGGGCCGGTCTTTCTGCCTGTTTGTAGACAGCCTCGTCGGCAAGCAGCAGGTCGTCATCAAGGGCCTGGGCCAGTGGTTTAAGAGCATCGCAGGGGTCGCCGGCTGCGCCATCCTCGGCGACGGCCGCGTCGGCCTGATCCTCGATACCGACGGCATCTACAAAGGGAGGGCCTAGTGGCTTCCTTATCCCTAATCTCCACCGACCCCACCCCAGTGCTGAACGAGCGCGAATTCGAGAAGATCAGCCGGCTCGCCTACGAACACTTCGGCCTCGATCTTCGCGGCGGAAAGCAGGGCCTGGTCTCGGCGCGCCTGGGTAAAGAGCTGCGCCAGCTTGGCCTGAAGTCCTTTCAGCATTATTACGACTACGTCAAGGCCGACCGCACGGGCGCTGCCCTGGCCAGCATGGTGGACCACCTCACCACCAACCACACCAGCTTCTTCCGTGAGCCGAGGCACTTCGACTTTCTGCGCAAGACCATCTTCCCAACCCTGTGCACGCGTTCCCGGATCGACATCTGGAGCGCTGCCTGCTCCAGCGGCGAGGAGCCATACTCGATCGCCATGTCGCTGCTCGAAGAGTCGCCGCGTGAGGCCGCGGCCAAGGTCAGGATCAAGGCCAGTGACATCTCCACCCGGATGATCGAGAAGGCAAAACGCGGCGTCTATCCGGCGGAGCGATTCGAGGGCATCGCCGTCCCCCTGATGCAACGCTATTTGCTCAAAGGCCAGGGCGAATCCGCGGACACCTTCCGGTTCAAAAACGACATCCGCTCGATGATCGGCTTCGAACACCTGAATCTGATGGAGAAGCTGCCTGAAGGGTATGTCTGCCCAGTGATCTTCTGCCGCAACATCATGATCTACTTCGACAAGCCCACCCAGCAGAGTCTGGTGCAGCGCCTGTCGGAGCATCTGGAGGAGGGCGGATACCTCTTAATCGGCCACTCCGAGAGCCTGAACAACATCTCGCACGGCCTCGACTACGTGTGTCCAGCAACCTACAGAAAACCAAGGCGCGCGCGCATCGGCCAGACTGGGCGTGGCTGATGGCACTCCTGGTCGTCGGTATCGCGGACTGCAAGGTCAGCAGGGACCCGGCCGACGTCCTGGTCACCCATGCGCTGGGCTCCTGCATCGCGGTCCTGGTCTACGACCCCGTGGCCAGAGTGGCCGGCCTGCTCCACTACATGCTGCCGGAGTCCGGCATCGATGCCGAACGGGCAGGCAGACTGCCCTTCCTGTTCGCCGACACCGGCATTCCTCTTCTGTTGCGCAGCGCCTGCCAGCTCGGCGCGGTGAGGTCGCGTCTCATGGTCACCGCAGCCGGCGGCGCGCAGATGCTGGACCCTACCGGGACCTTCAACATCGGCCAGCGAAATCAGCTCGCGATGAGGGGCATTTTTGCCAAGCTCGGCGTCCCCATCCAAAAGGAGGCGATCGGAGGGACCCTTTCCAGGACCGTCCGCATCGACGTCGCCAGCGGCCGGGTGCAGCTTTGGATGCCGGGTAAGACGGAGCCGGGCACCGCCCATGCCGAAGGAGAGCCATGCCGCCCGTGACCGCAACGCGCCCCAGAATCAAGGTGCTGATCGTCGATGATTCGGCGATTGTGAGGAAGATACTCAGCGAGACCGTGGCCGCCGAGCCGGATATGGAGGTGGTGGGCACAGCGCCCGACGCATACGTGGCCCGCGACAAGGTGCTTGCGCTCCGGCCCGACGTGCTGACCCTGGACATCGAGATGCCGGGCATGGATGGCCTCACATTTCTGAAGCAACTGATGCGCGACCATCCCGTTCCCACCATCATCGTCAGTTCGCTGGGGCAATCGTCCTGCACAGCCACGCTGGAAGCGCTCCGCTATGGCGCCGTCGATGTATTGGCAAAGCCCGCCGGGCCCTACTCGGTGGGCGATCTGCGGCAATCGCTTGCCGCCAAGATTCGCGGGGCCGCGGGGGCCAGGCCGCGCACCGCCGGCGAATCCGCAGCCAGCCTCGGCGAGGACCCCAGACCTGCCGCCAGCTCGCCGTGCGATCTGCGCACCGTGATTGCCATTGGCGCCTCCACCGGGGGCACCGTTGCCATCCAGGAGATTCTTCAGCGGCTTTCTGCCGATATGCCCCCTATGGTGGTCACGCAACACATTCCCGCCGGCTTTTCGCTGGCGTTCGCCAATCGCCTGAACAAACTCTGCGCCATGGAGGTGCGGGAGGCGGTGGACGGCGATATCCTGCGCCGAGGTCTGGCTCTGATCGCTCCCGGCGACTACCACCTGCTGCTTCGCCGCACTGGAGCAGGCTACGCGATCCAGTTGCAGCAGGGCCCCGAGGTCTGTTACCAGAGGCCGTCGGTGGACGTGATGTTCGCCTCGGTGGCGCAGGCGGCCGGCAGCTGCGGCGTGGGCGTCCTGTTGACCGGAATGGGCACCGACGGCGCCAAGGGCCTGCTCACGCTCAAGCGCGCGGGCGCGGCCACCATCGCCCAGGACGAGCAGAGCTGCGTCGTCTATGGCATGCCACGCGAGGCAAGGCGCTTGGATGCGGTCGGCACCGTCGCATCGCTGGCCGACATCCCGGGGATCCTCGCCCGGACCATTAAGCCGAACGCAAATGCCCGGACGAAGGCAACGTAGACCGGCAATGCAGAGTTTCAGAACAGATTTTGCGGCCGGCAATCGAACCAGCCGGACAAAGAGGAGAGACAGATGAAAGGAACGGTCCTGGTGGTGGATGATTCCGCGATGATGCGAAAGGTCGTCTTGCGCGTGCTCAAGATGGCAGACGTCGATTTTGAGTCGGCTCTCGAGGCGGGCGATGGAGAACAGGCCCTCGCCCTGCTCCGCGCAAACACGGTCGCGCTCATCATGTGCGACATCAATATGCCGGTCATGTCCGGTTTGCAGCTCTTGCAGCAGATCAAAGAGGAAAAGCTGGCCATCGGCGTTCCTATCGTGATGGTGACCACGGAGAATAGCGAGCCGCAGGTGCGCCAGGCGATCCTGGCCGGGGCGCGAGGTTACATCCGCAAGCCGTTCACCGTCGATCACATCAAGAACAACGTCAGGCCGCTGCTTCCCGCTTGAACTACAAGCCGGCCGCATTTGGAATGCCCGGCTTTTAAGGAGGAGGACCGCCATGGCGGATTCGAGCACCGTGCTGAACCTATACCGCGCCCAGGATTTCCTTGCTCCCGAGAACCTCGACCGCGCCGACGACACCGTGACCGAGATCTTCAAGATGATGTTCGGTTTCGAGATCGTCGCGCTGGAACCGGGCCTCGATCTTCCCTCGCCGGAGCCGGCCGAGCTGACTGCCATCGTGGGCTTCTCCGGCGCCATGCGCGGATCGTGCCAGATCCGCACCGGGTCCCAGGCCGCGCGGGCTATTGCCTCGGCCATGCTGGGCGGCGCGCCCATCGAGGAAGGCGACGACTCCATCAACGACGCACTGGGCGAGCTCTGCAATATGCTGGCCGGCGGCTGGAAGAACGGCATCCCCGCACTCTCCTCGGAGTGCGCGCTGTCGCCCCCCACCGTCATCTCCGGCAAGGACTACAAGGTGCATATGCACAAGCCGTCAGTGAGCCTCTCCCGGACCTACCAGTTCGAGGCGCACGCGCTGTATCTCACGCTGCATTGCGAAGACATCGGTCCGGCTCAACGATAACCATGGCGACGGTGAAGTCCTAACGCCGCGGGCCGATAACCCATTCAGGAGGCTTGCCAGGCTCCGAGGCGATGGATATGAGAGATCGTGTGGCGATGCTGGAAGCGACCCTCGACCTGATCGAGGAAGGCGTGGCGATTCTCGATGAGCAATCGAATATATTGTTCTGGAACAAAGCGGCGACAGCCCTGACCGGCCGCCCGGCGGAAGAGGTGATCTGGCGACCGTGCCCCGAGGGCCTGTACCGCATCGACGAAGAGCATCGCAACCGAACCGGCGCGAGCGCAGCGTCACGGGCGCGGGGCGGCCACAATAGCGCCGACGCAGATCCACGAACGGCGTCTGCCAGGAACTCCGAGCGAACCGCGGTCATGGATGCTCAGCCCGACTGCGAAGAGGAGAGCGGCCAGCCGCTGCAGCGGCCAACCCTGGTCTCCATGAGCCATAAGCTGGGCCATGCGGTGCCGGGAATGCTGCGCAAGGTCGCCCTTCGGGACGCGCTTGGCGAGCCCGCCGGCGCAGCCCTGCTGTTCTATCCGGTCGAAGAGGTGGACGCGCTGCCCCATGGAGAGAGTGGCGAAGGAGCGGACATCGAGCGCAGCCAGGCTGACATGGAGGACCGGCTGGATGCGGCGCACCATCAATGGCTGACCAGCCACATGCCGTTCGGACTGCTTTGGCTCAGTGTCGATCAGGCAGTGTCCATGCGCAAGACCCATGGCCGCGACGCGTGTGAGGCGATGCTGCGCACGGTGGAGCACACTTTGCTGCGCCAGATGAAGCCCTCGGAGATCATCGGACGCTGGGGCAATCACGAGTTCCTGGTGCTGGCGCACGAGCGCACGGCGGAGGTGCTGCTGGAACATGCGCAGCGCCTGGCCGGGTTGGCGCGGACCGCGGACTTCCGCTGGTGGGGCGACCGCGTCGGCCTGACTGTGAGCATCGGAGCAAGCCAGGCATATGAGGGAGACACCCTGCAGTCACTCCTAAACCGGGCGCGGCAGGCGATGCAGGCCAGCGAATACGCCGGGGGCAACCACGTAACCGAAGCAAGGGAAGGGTAAATGTTCCCCATCATTGGGATTGTTGTTGTCTTTGGCGCAGTGATTGCCGGCTTCCTGATGGAAAAGGGCCACCTTCTGGTGCTGATCCAACCGTCGGAGCTGGTGACCATCGGCGGCGCTGCCATCGGGACGCTGTTGGTCGCGAACCCGATCCACATCATCAAGGCGATGATGGCAAGCGTGCTGGGCGTTTTCGGATCCTCGAAGTTCAGCAAGCAGCGGTATCTCGACACCCTGAGGATGATGTTTGAGTTGTGCAACAAGGTCCGCAAGAAGGGGCTGATCGGGATTGAAGACGACATCGAGAAGCCGTCCGAGAGCGAGGTCTTCAAGAAGTATCCGGAGTTCCATAAGGACCACCACGCGGAGGCGTTCGTATGCGACACTCTGCGCACCGCGATTACCGGAGGCGTGGAGCCGTTCGACATGGACCAGATGATGGAGCTCGACATGGAGGTTGCGCACCACGAAGCGATGCTCCCGGTCAACGCCCTGACCACGGTGGCGGATGCGCTGCCCGGACTGGGGATCGTCGCAGCCGTGTTGGGCGTGGTCATCACCATGGGATCGCTGGGCGGACCGCCGGAGGAGATCGGCAAGAAGGTCGCTGCCGCCCTGGTCGGTACTTTCCTCGGCATCCTGCTGTGCTATGGGCTGGTCGGACCGCTGGCCGCCAGCATGACCAAGGAGGCGGATGCACAGAACTGCTACCTGCATGTGGTCCGTGTCGTGATTCTTGCATTCCTCAAGGGCCTGGCCCCGATACTGGCGATAGAGATGGGCAGGCGCGCGATTCCCGAGCATGTCCGTCCCGGCTTCGACGAGATGGAGCAGGCATGCAAGCGGCCCACCGCAGCCGACGCACCTATAGCCGGCGCGGACGCACAGGCCCAGCCGGCGGACGGCGCCGCGGCATAAGGAGCATTGCGTGGCAGAGGACCGGAAGCCCGTTCGACCGATCATCGTCATCAAGAAGCAGGTCGCCCACGCCGGTCACCATGGTGGCGCCTGGAAGGTGGCCTACGCGGACTTCGTTACCGCGATGATGTCGCTGTTCATCGTCCTGTGGCTCTTGAACACCTCGCCGCAGATCAAGCGCGCGGTCGCCGGCTACTTCAACGACCCCAGCAGCAAGGGTCAGCAGACGGGCACCCTGAACCTGGGATCCGGCGAGTCCGTCTCGATCGACAAGCAGAATGTTGAGAAGCTTAAGGAGGAGATCGAGAAGGCCATCTTGAAGCAAGCAGACCTGACCAAGCTCTCCAAGCAGATCGACATCACCGTGACCGGTGAGGGGCTGAAGATCGAGCTGATTGAGGACAAGGGTGGCACTTTCTTTGAGACCGGGAGCCCGAAGTTGAGCGACAGCGGCGTGGAGCTGCTGGGCCTGCTCGCAACCCAGTTGAAGGTGCTGCCCAATCGCTTGCTGATCGAGGGGCACACCGACGCTCAACCCTTTTCGGACGATAGCAATTACACCAACTGGGAGCTGTCCTCGGACCGGGCTAACTCTGCCCGCCGGCTGCTGCAGCAGGATGGCATCGGCCAGAGTCAGATATCCCAGGTGCGCGGCTACGCCGACCAACTGCTGCGCGTGCCATCGAACCCCCTCGATCCGTCCAACCGACGAATCTCGCTGATCGTGCAATGGGCGGACGCCATGCCTCCCGTGCCCGGCGCGGCCCTGCCCATCCCAGCAGAAGCCGCAAAGCCGACGCCAACTGACGCTACGCCTCGAGCAGTGGTCTCTCCCGCCGCCGCCGGAGATTCAGGTATCCTAGCCCACGATGGCGATAACACCCACCACGCCGGCATTCCGCAAGCACATTGAGGTGCGCGGGATCGTGCAGGGCGTGGGATTTCGCCCATTTGTATACAAGCTGGCCCACGCTCTCGGCTTGTCCGGGTACGTCTTCAACTCGTCGTCCGGGGTGACCATCGAGATCGAGGGAGGCGAGGCCGAGCTCGGCACCTTCCTCGAAACCCTGCGCAACGCGCCACCCCAGCTCGCCGCGATTGCTGCGATTGAAGTCTCCACAACCGAGGCTCGCGGCGACACGGGATTCGTCATCCTCGACAGCAAGCCAGGCAGCAAGGAAGAGCCCGGCGCTTTCTCGCTGATCTCGCCGGATGCGGGCACCTGCGACGCCTGCTGGCGCGACTTCGGCGACCCAGCCAACCAGCGCTTCGGCTACCCGTTCACCAACTGCACCCACTGCGGCCCGCGCTACACCATCATCCACGACATCCCGTACGATCGCACCACCACCACCATGTCTGGCTTCACCATGTGCGCCCAGTGCGCGGCGGAGTACGCCGACCCCAACGACCGGCGCTTCCATGCACAGCCCAACGCCTGTGGCGTCTGCGGACCTTCGCTCGAGTTGGTCGCACCCGGCACTTCGCTCGCCGATTGCACCTTCGCCGATCGCGACTCGCTGACCATCATCCGCAAGGCGTGGGCTCTTCTGCGTGCGGGAAGCATTCTCGCCGTCAAGGGGCTGGGCGGCTTTCTGCTGGCCTGCGATGCAGCCAACGATGCCGCGGTGGCGGAGTTACGCCGGCGCAAGCGGCGTTCCGACAAGCCCTTTGCCCTGATGGCGCGCGACGTGGCCGCAGTCAGGACGATCTGCACTGTCTCCGCCGAGGACGAGGCTGCCCTGCTCGACGTGCGCCGACCCATCGTGGTGCTGCCGCGGCTGGCTGGCGCGGCGGTCTCCGCCGAGGTCGCTCCCGGCAATGACTCTCTGGGCGTGATGCTGCCCTACACCCCGCTGCATTACCTCCTCTTCAGCGACTCGCCCGATGCGCCCTCCGAGTACACCGCGCTGGTGATGACCAGCGGCAACCTTAGCGAAGAGCCGATTGTCATCTCGAACGCGGAGGCGTTGCGCCAGCTCGATGGGGTCGCGGACTGGTTTCTGCTGCATAACCGCGACATCGCGACCCGCGTCGACGATTCCGTGGTGCGCACCTTCGAGGGCCGCCAACGCGTGCTGCGGCGCTCGCGCGGGTTCGTCCCGCAGACCATCGACCTGGGCATCGAGATGCAGGAGGTGCTGGCCTTCGGCGCCGAACTGAAGAATACCTTTTGCCTGACCAAGGGCCGCTACGCGATCCTCAGCCAGCACATCGGCGACTTGGAAAACTACGAGACCATGCAGTTCTTCGAGCAGACGCTCGCCAACCTCCAACACATCTTCCGGGTTTCGCCGCAGGCCGTCGCCTACGATCTGCATCCCGGCTACTGGAGCACGCGCATGGCGCTCGCCTCCAGCATCGAACGCAAGATCGGAGTGCAGCATCACCATGCGCACATCGCCAGTTGCATGGCGGAGAACCACCTGCGCGGCCCGCTCATCGGCGTCGCCTTCGACGGTACCGGCTTCGGCACCGATGGCAAGATCTGGGGCGGTGAATTTCTTGTGGCCGACTTCGCCGGGTTTACCCGCCGCGCCCACCTGCGCTATGTGCCGATGCCTGGCGGGGACGCCGCCGTCCGCCAGCCCTGGCGCATGGCGCTGAGTTATCTGCGCGATGCCTTCGGACCACAGATTCCTGCCGGCCTTGCCAGCTTCCCCGGCGTAACCGAAAAGCAGATCAAGCTGGTTGACACGATGCTCGACCGGCGAATCAACACTGTGGAAACATCCTCCTGCGGTCGCCTTTTCGACGCCGTCGCCGCACTGCTCGGCATCGCATCCCAATCCGAGGTCACCTTCGAGGGCCAGGCGGCGATTGCTCTGGAGACCGCCGCAGTCCGCGCCCGGCCCGGCCTCGACGCCGAAGCTTATCCGTTTAACATCGACACCCCCGAATTGGCGGACGCGCCCATGACCGTCGATCTCCGCTCAACCATCGCCGCGATTGTCAACGATGTCGCCCACAACAGACCCGCAGAGGACAGCTCCGCCCAGTTTCACAATACTTTGGCCGCGGCTATCGTCGAGGTCTGCACACGAATTCGTGAGAGCGATGGGCTGGACCGCGTCTGCCTCAGCGGCGGCACCTTCCAGAACCTTTCTCTTCTGGAGCGTACGATAGTAAGGTTGCGGCGTTGTGGCTTCGCCGTATTTCTGCACGCTCTGGTGCCCGCAAACGACGGCGGGATTGCGCTGGGGCAGGCGGTCATCGCCAACGAGTTGTTGCAGCAAGATGGATAATGAGGAGCTTCTATGTGTCTGGCGATACCGGGAAAAGTGGTCGAAGCGTACGACCAGGGCGGGCTGCGCATGGCCAAGGTGCAGTTTGGCGGAATCACGCGCGAGGCCTGCCTGGAGTATCTTCCGGAGACCAAAGCCGGTGAGTACGTGATGGTGCATGTCGGCTTTGCCATCAGCCGCGTGGATGAAGATGAGGCGGAGCGGACCTACCAGGCGCTGAAGGAGTTGGACCAGTTGACCGAGCTGGACTCGCCCGTGGTAGACGAGGTCGACGACAAGCAGCAGAGGGACCCGGTGGCCTTGAGCAACGCGGCCAAGAGGAGACTCGGCGATGAAGTATCTTGACGAGTACCGCGACGGCGACATCGCCGGCAAGATCGTGGCCGAGATTCGCCGCATCCAGACCCGCCCCTGGGTGCTGATGGAGGTCTGCGGCGGGCAGACCCACTCCATCGTCAAGAATGGCCTCGATCAGCTTCTGCCCGAGGGCGTGGAGCTGGTGCATGGGCCGGGATGCCCGGTGTGCGTGACGCCACTGGAGATGATCGACAAGGCGCACGCCATCGCGCGGCAGCCGGACGTGATCTTCTGCTCGTTTGGCGACATGCTGCGCGTGCCCGGCTCCGATGGAGACCTGTTCAACATCAAGTCCAGCGGAGGCGATGTGCGCATCGTCTACTCGCCGCTGGACTGCCTAAAGATCGCACGCGCCAACCCCACCAAGCAGATTGTCTTCTTCGCCATCGGCTTTGAGACGACTGCCCCGGCCAACGCCATGCTGGCCTGGCGTGCGCGCGAGGAGCACATGACCAACGTCTCGCTGCTGGTCTCGCATGTGCTGGTACCGCCCGCGCTGGAAGCAGTTCTCGCGTCGCCCGATAACCGGGTGCAGGGATTCCTCGGCCCCGGCCACGTCTGCGCGGTGATGGGATACAGCGAATACATTCCCATCAGCGCGCGCTACAAGGCGCCCATCGTGATCACCGGCTTCGAGCCGCTGGACATCCTCGAAGGCACGCTGATGACGGTCAAGCAGTTGGAAGAGGGCCGCGCGGTGGTGGAGAACCAGTACTCGCGCGTGCTGGACCAGACCGGCAATCTTCCGGCGCAAAAGCTGATCGGCAAAGTCTTCGAGGTCGGCGACCGCAAGTGGCGCGGCATCGGTACCATCCCCAACAGCGGCTACCGGCTGCGCGAGGAGTTCGCCGCGCACGATGCGGAGCGGCTCTTCGACGTCGCGGAGATTGCCACGCTCGAACCGGAGATATGCATCAGCGGCGATATCCTGCGCGGCATCAAGAAGCCGCACGACTGCCCCGCCTTCGGCACGCTGTGCAATCCGCAGCATCCGCTGGGCGCAACCATGGTCTCCGCCGAGGGTGCGTGCGCCGCCTACTACGCCTATGGACGCCACCTGAAGCCGGCCACGCTGCATCGCGTCGCGCCTGCCACTACGCCCGTCGCCGTCGCCGCATCTGTCAACGGAGGCAGAGCCTAAGCCGATGGCGACCACACGGGACACCACGAACGAGCCGCAGCGGGAAGCCGAGACGCCCGTCTCGCCGCTGTTCGGCTCCTGCCCTATCCCCATCTTCGAGCACAAGCAGATCGTGCTCGGGCACGGCAGCGGTGGCAAGCTGACCGCCGACCTCATCGACAAAATCTTTCTGCCCGCCTTCCGCAACCCCGTGCTCGACAAGCTCGACGACCAGGCGGTCGTCACTATCAACGGGGCACGCCTGGCCTTCACCACCGACTCCTTCGTCGTCACCCCCATCTTCTTCCCCGGCGGCGACATCGGCCGACTGGCCGTGCATGGCACCGTCAACGATCTGGCCATGAGCGGCGCGCGTCCACTCTATCTCTCCGCCGCATTCATCCTTGAAGAAGGCCTGCCCGTCGATGACCTTCGCCGCGTGGTGGAGTCGATGCGAGCCGCTGCCGCAGACGCCGGCGTCCAATTCGTCACCGGCGACACCAAGGTGGTCGACCGTGGCAAGGGCGACCAGATCTTCATCACCACCACCGGCATCGGCGTCATCGAGGAGGGCGTCAATATCTCGGCGGATCGCGCGCGCCCCGGCGACGCCATCCTGCTCAGCGGCACTCTCGGCGACCATGGCATGGCCATCATGTCGCAGCGCGAGGGCCTGGAGTTTGACGGCGCGATCGAGAGCGACTGCGCCTCGCTGAACGGCCTGGTGGCCGCCATGCTGGCAACTCCATCACCCGATGGCGACTTTATTCATTGCCTGCGCGATCCCACGCGCGGCGGCGCAGCCACTACGTTGAACGAGATCGCCAAGCGCGCCAGTGTCGGCATGATGCTGCGCGAGCAGTCCATCCCCGTGCGCGAGTCGGTCCGCGGCGCATGCGAAGTGCTCGGCCTCGACCCGCTTTACGTCGCCAATGAAGGCAAGCTGCTGGCTATCGTCCGGCCCGAGATGGCCGAGGCCGTCCTGCACCAGATGCGCGAGCATCCGCTGGGCAAGGATGCCGCCATCATCGGCGAGGTCGTCGCCGACCACCCCGGAATGGTGTTGATGAAGACCGAGATCGGCGGAACGCGCGTGCTCGACGTGATGTTCGGCGAACAGTTGCCGCGCATCTGCTGAGTCAGCTATCTGAGTTGGCGCCCACGCGGGCCGGAGACGAAGCTGCCGTCCTCGTACACAGCCACGCCGCGCAGATACGTGGCTTTGACCACGCCGCGCAGCCTCTCGCCCACATACGGCGAGATGGCATGACGGGTATGCAGCCTCTCCGGCGTCACTGCAAACTCAGCCTCCGGATCGAAGACGACGAAGTTCGCCTCGCGCCCTGCCTGGAGTGAGCCGGCAATTCCATCCAGTCCAGCTAACGCAGCCGGCGCCGCCGACATCCATCGAGCGATATCCTCCAGCCTAAAGCCTCGCCGCAGCGCACCGGTCCATACCACCGGCAGCGCGACGGAGAGGCTCGCAATCCCGCCCCATGCCAGATCGAAGCGGCCCTCGTTCACCCGCTTCATCTCCGGCGGGCAAGGCGAGTGGTCCGTCGCGATCAGGTCAATTCCACGCTCACGCAATCCCTGCCACAACGCTTCGCGGTTCTCCGCCCCACGAATCGGCGGCGCACACTTTAGCAGAGTCGCCCCATCGGCAATCTCCTCCGCAGCGAAGTGCAGATAGTGCGGGCAGGTCTCCACCGTAATCGGCAGGCCCTCGGCCCGTGCCGCGTTTAGCTCCGGCAGCGCCTGGGCCGTGGCAAGATGCACAATGTGCAGCCGGAAGCCGTACTCCCGGCACAGTTGGATCATCATCTGGATCGCCAGCAGCTCGGCCTCGTCCGGCCGTGAGGCCAGATACGTTGCATACCTCCGCCAGTCCGCGCCGCGGAGCGTCTCCATCGCCGCATCGATTGGCCCAGCCAGCTCGGCATGCGCCAGCAGCGGCAGCCCCGACTGCGCAATCGCCGGCAGGGCCCGCTCCAACTGCTCGCGGTCGATCATGGCGAAGCCATCGCAACCGGGGTAGATCAGGAAGCATTTGAATCCCAGGACGCCCGCGCGCGCCAGAGGCAACAGGTCGGCTTGATTGTCCTCCACCGCGCCACCCCACGCGGCCCAGTCCACCATGCACTGCCCAGCAGCCGCAGCGCGCTTCTGTTCGAGCGCAGCCACGGTGGTCGTCTCAGGCAGGCAATTCAGCGGCATGTCGACCAGCGTGGTATAGCCACCCGCCGCCGCCGCCCGCGTGGCCGTGGCGAAGCCCTCCCACTCAGTCCGCCCTGGCTCATTGATATGCACGTGGGTGTCGACCAGCCCCGGCAGCAGGGCGCGATCACCGAAGTCGATGACACGCGCATCCGCAGGCAAATCGCCCGCGTCGCACACGGCGCGGATCGCGCCCCCCAGCCCATCCTCCAGCAGCACGGCAGCGCGCCGGGTACCCTGCGGAGTCACCACGCGATTGGCGATGAATGCTTGTGCCATACTCGCTATTATCCCCTACCGGAAACTTGGGTATAACCGGAGAAGGCCGCCTCGCGCGGCGATTGCGAGAGAACAGGAGGCCAGCCATCGAGGGCAACCCCACCTTTATGCAACAGGCAATCGCGCTGGCCACGCAGAATGTCGTCTCCGGCAACGGAGGTCCATTTGGCGCAGTGGTGGTGCGGGCCGGTGAGGTCATCTCCACCGGCGTCAATCTGGTTACCGCGGTCAACGACCCCACCGCCCACGCGGAGATCGTCGCCATCCGAGCGGCATGCAAGACGCTGCGCAGCTTCCGGCTCACCGGCTGCGTGGTGTACACCAGCTGCGAACCCTGCCCGATGTGCCTGGCTGCGCTCTACTGGTCGCACTGCGACGCCATCTTCTATGGCAACTCCGCCGCCGACGCCGCCGACGCCGGCTTCGACGACTCCTTCCTCTATCAGGAGCTCAAGCGTCCGATCGACCAGCGTAAGATTTCCATGACCCGCCTTCTGGCCGGCGAAGCGATCGAGAACTTCAACACATGGCGCGCCAAGACCGATAGGATCGAATACTGACATGGCATCCAAGCGCAAGACCTCCAGCCCGAAGACCCGGACGAAGCCAACGAAATCCCCGTCCGCCTCCTCTACCGCACCGGTAAAGATCGCGCTGCTGGGCTTTGGCACCGTCGGCAGCTCGGTGGCCCGCGTGCTCGCGGAGTCGAAGCTGCCCGGCATCGAACTCACCCACATCTTCAACCGCAACGTCGAACGCAAACGCACCTCGGACCGCGCGAAGATCGTGCCTGCCTCCGTCGTCTGGACCGAGAACTTCGACGACATCCTCAACTCCGGCGCCGACATCGTAGTCGAACTGATGGGCGGCCTTATCCCCGCCGAAGGCTGGCTGCGCAAGTGCTTCGCCGCGGACAAGTCCGTGGTCACCGCCAACAAGCAGCTCATCGCCTATCGCGGCGCGTCTCTCTCGCGGCTGGCCGCCAAGCACAATGTACAACTGATGCATGGCGCGGCCGTCGCCGGCGGCGTTCCCGTCATCGCGGGCATCCTGCAAGGGCTCTCCGGCGACCAGATCACGCGCATCAGCGGCATCGTCAACGGCACCTGCAACTTTATCCTCAGCCGCATGGAGACCGGCGCCAGCTATGCCTCGGTGCTCGCCGATGCCCAGACCCTGGGCTACGCGGAGGCCGATCCATCGGCCGACGTCGACGGCTTCGACGCGCGCGCCAAGCTGTGCATCCTCTCGCGCATCGCCATGCAGGCGGAGCTCGACCCCGACGCCGTCTCCACCCAGACCATCTCCACCGTCGAGGCCATCGACTTCGCCTATGCCAAGGAACTCGGCTGCACCATCCGCCAGGTCTCGCGCGCGCAGCTTGACGGGAAGAGCAAGCTCGTCCACGCCCGCGTCGCGCCCATGCTGGTACCACTCACTTCGCCCATCGCCTGGTCGCATGGCACGCAGAACATGGTCGTCACCTCCGGCCGCTTCGGCGGCGATGTCGTCTTCTCCGGCCATGGCGCGGGCGGCGAGCCTACCGCCGTCGCCGTCGTCTCGGACATCCTCGCGGTCGCGCAGCGCTCGATTCCCGTACAGCTTCCAGTGCGCAGGCGACAGGTGACAGGTGAGTTTCTCGCGCCGCACTACCTGCGCTTTATCGTCGACGACAAGCCCGGCATTGTCTCCGCCATCTCGGGCGCGCTCAGCAAGGTCGGCGCCAACATCGATTCCCTGCTGCAGCGCCCAGGCTACCCCAAGCACCGGCTTCCCTTCGTCGTCACCACCGAGCCGTGCTTGACCTCAACCATCGAGCAGGCTGTCAACTCCGTCGCCAAGCTTGACTGCATGCTGGAACGCCCGCTCTGCCTGCAAATCCTCACCATCGACGATAACGCGGAGTAGCCGCCGCAACGCGAAAAGGCGCAGCACACTGGCTGCGCCTGCTCATTGCTATTTCGTAAGCTCAGTACTTCGGCATGCTCTTGTCGATCTTATCCGCCCACGCCAGAATCCCACCGGCGAGATTCTCAACATGCGCGAACCCCGCCTTCTTCAGGATCAGCGCGGCCTTCTGGCTGCGTGCGCCGGAGCGGCAGTGGATGACGATCTCACGGTCTTTCTCTGCGGACAGCTCGCCGACGCGCTTCTCCAGTTCGCCTACCGGAATCAGCGGAGCGCCCAGGTTCGCGATCTTGTACTCATGCGGCTCGCGCACGTCCAGCAGGAAGAAATTCTCCTTCGCGTCGAGCTTCTTCTTCAGATCCTCCACACTGATCTGCGGGATGCCGTCGACTACCGGAGCCGCGTTGACCGCCTTATCCCGCGCAACCTCCAGTGGCCCAATGCTGGCCGGCTTCTCGATGCCGCAGAACTGGTCGTAGTCGATCAGCGCCTTTACCGTGGGATGGGTCCCGCACACCGGGCAGTCGGGATTCTTGCGCAGCTTCAATGTGCGAAAGTTCATGCCCAGCGCATCGATCAGCAGCAGCCGTCCGGCCAGAGTCTCGCCTATTCCCAGAATCAGCTTGATCACCTCGGTCGCCTGAATCACGCCGACCAGCCCTGGCAGAATGCCCAGCACGCCACCCTCCGCACACGATGGCACCAGCCCCGGCGGCGGCGGCTCGGGATAGAGGCAGCGATAGCAAGGGCCATCTTCGGTGGCGAAGACGCTGGCTTGGCCTTCGAAGCGGAAGATCGATCCGTACGCGTTTGGCTTGCCCAACAGCACGCACGCGTCGTTCACCAGATAGCGCGTCTGGAAGTTGTCCGTGCCGTCGGCGATGATGTCGTAATCCTTGAATATCTCCAGCGCATTGGCACTGGTTAGCATGGTGTTGTGCTTCACCACGTTGACGTAGGGATTCAGCCCCTTGAGCGCAACCTCCGCCGAGTCCACCTTCAGCTTGCCCACGGTCGCGGTCGAATGGATGATCTGCCGCTGCAGATTGCTCGCGTCCACGGTGTCGAAGTCGACCAGGCCGAGCGTGCCCACGCCCGCAGCGGTAAGATACAGCGCCAGCGGCGCGCCCAAACCGCCCGTGCCAACGCACAGCACCTTCGCGGCCTTCAGCTTCTGCTGCCCCTCCATACCCACCTCGGGCAGGATCAGGTGGCGCGAGTAACGCGAAATCTCATCGTTGGAAAGCTTGGGGAGTTCAATTTCGGGTAGTGTTGCCGTTGCCATTTCGTTGTCCTTCGCCCGCGCTGCGGGCACATGCTCCATCTTCGGTTACAGAATCACTTCACTCGATCACAATCAGTTACAAACTAATAAAGTATCTGCGCGAAGCGCTTACGCCAGGACGGCCAGTCCCGCGAAGCGCGTTAGCCTGAACGGCTAGTTCCCGCCCGCAATCGACGGAATAATCGTCAGCTCGTCGCTCTCTTCGGTCGCGGTCGCCTCCTTGGCGGGCAGGTAGCGGATGTCGTCGTCGTTCAGGTAGATGTTGACGAAGGACCGCAGTTTGCCCTCGCCTGTATACAAGTGCTGTCGGAGCTCAGGATACGCGCCCGTCAGTTGCTGCAAAGCTTCGCCGACCGTCGCTCCAGGAACGCGGACCGTCTGCTCTCCGCCGGTGTAGGCGCGCAGCGGCGTAGGAACATGGATCTTCATGCCTGCCCTTTCTCTTGCTCGATTTCGGTACCGCCCATCTCAATCTCCACTGGCTCGTCGCGGAACTGCTTGTCTTCCTCGCCCGTGCCGGTCAGCAGAAACGAATTTGTAACGTCGGCCTTACCATGATTGATGCGGGTAATGATGTAGGAACAGCCGACCCAGTGCGCCTCGTCAAAATCCGTCTTCGACCATTGCGCCGGGCAGTCCGGGTGCGAGTGGTAGAAGCCCACAATATCCAACCCCAGGCCGCGCGCCTGCCGCTGCACTCGCACCAACTCCTCGGGTGCGATGTTGTAACGATCCTGGGCCCGGTCGGTCCGCGTGTTGCCCGCGCGTACGATGCTGCGCACGTGGTTCCCATCCGGCCCAGCGTTGCCCAGCAACACGCCGCAACACTCATGCGGATACGTCTCTTCGCCGTGCGCCCGCAGGCCCTGGTAGTCGGAGTAGCTCAGCTTCAGCATCGCCGTCAGCCCTCCCGCCAGAAGCGTTCGCTCAAATACTTGTCCGCCGAATCGGACAGGATGGTCACAATCACCGCCTCGCGGCCGGCGCGTGCCTCCTGCTCGGCGATCTGCAGCGCCGCCGCCACCGCGCCCGCCGCCGACACGCCCACCAGCAGCCCGTCGCGCCGCCCCAACTCCCTGGCCATCTCATAGGCGCGCTCGGTTTCCATAAAAATATTCCCGTCCGCCAGCGTGGGGTCGTAGATCGGCGGCACAATCGCCGTCGCCATGTGCTTCAACCCCTCGAACCCGTTGAACGCCGAGTCCGGCTGCATGGAGAAGCACTGGATCTCCGGGTTCAGCTCGCGCAGCCGCCGCGTCGTACCCATAAATGTCCCGCTGGTCCCCAGGCCGGCGACAAAGTGCGTCACCTGCCCCTCGGTCTGCTTCCAGATCTCGTTGGCGGTGGTATGGTAGTGCGCCTTCCAATTCTGCTCGTTGCCATACTGGTCGGCGTAGAAGTACCGCTCCAGCTGGTCCGCGGCCATTTCGCGCGCCTTGCGGATCGCCCCGTCCGACCCGTCCGCCGGATTCGTCCAGACAACCTCCGCGCCATACGCAGAGAGAATATGCTTGCGCTCCTCGGAGACGTTCGACGGCACGCACAACACCACCGGAAAGCCCAGCGCCGCGCCCAGCATGGCGTAGGCGATACCGGTGTTGCCGCTGGTCGCATCCAGCAACGCGCGCCCACGCCCGCGCTGCAGCAGGCCCCGCCGCTCCGCATCCAGCACAATCGCCGCCGCCGGCCGGTCCTTCACCGAGCCGCCCGGATTCACCCACTCCACCTTGCCCAGGATATGCACGCCGGGAAGGTGCGCGGTCAGCCGCTCCAGGCTGAGCAGAGGCGTGTTGCCGATGCGTTCGAGCAGGGTCACTCCAAGCGACCGGGTCGTGACAATCATCGAAGAATTCCCTTCCCTGTGTTCATGTGCTTCGGATCTTGTACTTCGCATCATCCCATCGCGCGCGCGGCCTTCGCGTGGAACGTTCATTGAAGGCTGCCCCCGGATGTGCGACAGTTAAATTCAAGTCTAACCCGATCGAAACCTTATGGCCAAGAAGATCGCCACCCCTGCCTTCGCCGACGCGCTCGCATCCCTCGCCGGCCACCAATTCGATGTATCTTCCGCCCGCGACGGTTCAAATGCCGCCGCTAAAGCCTTCCAGGTAAGAAAGTATGGCTGCGCGGCGGAGATTGCTGCCGCTCCCGACGGCTCCACCCTAGTGCTGGCCCGGCCAGGCTGGCTGCTGGGTGGCCAGATCGCGCGCCTGGTCGACCGCGGCTACCAGAAGTTCCTGAAGACCCCGAAACTTGAGATCCCCGCGTCCGCCGACCACCTGCGCGCCATCCACGAGTTCAGCGAAGAGTTGAAACAAGCCGCCGGGGCCACCAGCCTGTATAACGAATCCCTCGGCACCACCAGCGACCGGTATTTGTATGACCGGGTAAAGGGGCGGGAGTAACGCCCTACTTTCCCCGCTCTCTTTGTAGCTCCCGATACGCCTCGCTCTTGCCCATGCCTCTTGCGCGCGCGACCTGCTTCAGCGCGCCCTTCTCGTCGAGTCCCCGCGCCTTCATCAGTTCGCGGACCTCTTTGGCGACGCTGGAGGGTTGGCCTGCACGCGCAGCCTCAACCGCCGCTGGCGCAAACAGCAGCACAAACTCGCCGCGCACGCTCGCGCGTTCTGCCAGCGTCTTGCGCAACTCAGATACTGCCCCGCGCAGAAACTCCTCATGCACCTTGGTCAGTTCGCGCGCGATCACCACATGCTGCGCAGGCCCAAAGATCGCCTCCACATCCGCCAGCGTCTCCAGAATCCGGTGCGGGGCTTCGTAAAAAATCAAAGTCGCACTCCCGCCCCCGCGCAGCGCTTCGAGCGCGGTCCTGCGCTGGCCCTCCTTGGCTGGCAGAAACCCATGGAAGGTAAACGTCTCGCCTGCACCTCCAGCGCCTGCGAGCCCGCTCGCCACCAGCGCGCTGATGGCTGCATTCGCACCCGGCACGGGAAACACCGGCACACCCGCCGCAATGGCTGCTGCCGCAATCTGGCCTCCAGGGTCGGCGATGCCCGGCGTTCCCGCGTCGCTGACCACGGCAATCCTTGCGCCGGCTTTCAACTCGGTGGCAAGCTCGCGCGCGCGGCCTGCCTCGTTGTGCATGTGGTAGCTCACCGTCGGCGTGCGGATGTCAAAGTGGTTCAGCAGCTTCTGGGTCTGGCGCGTGTCCTCGCAGGCAATCCGGTCTACCGACCGTAGCACTCGCAGTGCGCGCAGCGTGATGTCCTCCAGATTGCCAATGGGCGTGGCCACAAGATAAAGCCCCGGCGCCAGCGGCTTCCGCTCGCCCTCGCGTTCGCCTGCGCCGTCTTGGCCCTCATTTTCTTGGCCCGTAAGCTCCTGATCCGTTTTCATCCGTGTCGATCCGTGGTGAGCTTTGTCTGTTCAGCGCCGCTACGAGTTTTCCACACGCTTCATCCGCCGGCTCTGGTTCAGCAGCCCCATCGACTGGGACAGGTTCTGCGGCGTCACGATGCCCACAATGCGCTCGCCGTCCATCACCGGGACCAGTTGCGCGCCCTGCTCGCCCATGATGCGGCGCAGCGTCTTCACCAGCGAATCGTCCGGCAGCGCGGTCTGGAAGCTCTTGGTCATCACGCCCTGCACGTAGCTGTTGCCTTCGGCCGCCAGCGCCTCAACGATGTTCTGCCGCGAGACCGCGCCCACCAGGTTGCCTCCGCGCACCACGGGAAACACATCCTGCAGCGTATGCACCGCGCGTTGCAGCGCATCCTCCAGCGTGTCCGAGGCGGAGAGCGTGCTGAACTGGGTCAGCATCACGTCACGCATGCGCACGGTGTCCACGTCGTTCTGCACCAGCAGACCCTGGTTCTCCATGTGCGCACCGATCAGCACAAACGCACCCATAATCGCCAGCCACGGGTTGCCCAGCAGCAGCCCCGCGATCACTAGAGCGATGGCGATCCACTGGCCCAGGCCCGCGCCCAGTCCCCAGCTCGCACCCATTCCGGTGCCTGTCGCGGGCTTACGCCGGTCCTTGCCGCCGGGTGCGCCCTCCGCCGCGCCGCCGCGAAAGACGCGTCCTCCATCCAGCGGAAACGCGGGCAGCAGATTGATCGCACCCAGCAGAAGATTTAGCCAGACCATGGCGCGCAACAGGTGCGACGGCGCAATCCACGGTCGGTCAATCAAGTTGACGCCGGGCGCGGCGGCATACACGATCGCCGCCAGCAGCAGTCCGAAGCCGATGCTGGCAAGCGGCCCCACGACGGCCATGCGCCGCTGTATCGCCGGCTCCGCGGCACGCTCGGTGGCATCGATGGTGGCATAGGTGATGAGGCCGCCGATGGGCAGCAGCAGAATGCTGCGAATCTCCAGGCCGTACCATGCGGCAGCCAGCGCACGCGCCACCTCACGCACTACCACGGCAAACAGCAGCAGGAACCACAGCGTCAACACGCGGCCCGTACTGGCCCCGGCCAGCGAACCCGCCGCAACCGCCATTGCCAGCAGCAGCAGGAAGAACGCATGAATGCGCACTTCCACTCCGAAGAAACGGCCGGCCGGGAAGCTCCATCCGCGCATCGCTCCATTGTATGCGCTCGCTGTGAAATCCATCGCCGGCGGTTCCCGGTCATAATGGTCGAATGCGCGTCATCGCCGGAACCTATCGCTCGCGGCCACTCGTCGCCCCGAAAGGAATAGGAACACGCCCCACCAGCGACCGGCTTCGCGAGACTCTGTTCAACATCCTTGCCCCACGCGTCTCCCGTTGCCGTTTCGTGGACCTCTATGCCGGCACCGGGGCGGTCGGCATCGAGGCGCTCAGCCGCGGAGCCACGCATGTCTGGTTCGCGGAAAAGGCTGAGTCGGCGCTGGCCGCCATCCGCGCCAACCTCAAGGCCCTGCGGATCGCCCAAGGCTTCACCCTCGAAGAGCGCGGCACGGGAGCGCTGCTGGAGCGCCTCGTTAAGGCTGCGCGGCCCGGCGAGTTGCTTGACCTCGTCTACCTCGACCCTCCCTGGGAAGCCGAGGCAGAGTACGAGAAGACCCTTCACCTGCTGGGCAGTGCTCGCGGGCAGGCGATCCTCGCGCCCGACGCGCTCGTCGTCGCCGAGCACAGCAGCAAATCGCCGCTGGGGGAGCGGTACGGCGATCTCGCCCAGACTCGCACCCTAAAGCAAGGCGACGCCGCTCTGAGCTTCTACGCCTTCCCCAAGCAGTAGGCGTCAGAATCCGCCGCCGGCGTGCGCTCCCGTGCGCAGATCGACGGAGAACCCCACCTCTTCGTCCGTCATCAGGTTCCAGCCAAAGCCACGCAGCACATCCCCTTCAACGCTGGTCACCCGGATACCCTCCCAGCTCAGCCGCGCCGTCTGCCACGCCAGCCCCTCCCTACCCCAAGCCACCATGGCATGAAAGCCGACGAAGACCAACAGCCCATGCTCAACCAAAACCAGCACCTCGGCGACCGGCCTAACGAGAATATGAGTCGAGATATCCGGCGCAGTCGTATCGATGACATAGGCATACCCTCCCGCGACCGCGCACATCTCGCGCGGATTCGGGCAGCTAAAGATACCGGTCGGCATCCTGGGATCGGCAAACCCCAGCGCACAGGTTGCCAGAAAATTTCCCCCCCCGCCGTTTCCAGCGCCAGCCGGATGCACCATCACCCGCAGCGCTCCTCGCGCCATCGCATCCTCTTCGCCCGCGACCTGCATCGGGTAGACAAACTGCCGCACAGGAGCAATCAGCGGCGGCCCGGCAAGCACCTCCGCCCGCCATTCGTGCGGGAATTCGAGACTGCCCATTACGCAGCCGGACCGATACTCCGGTCCACCCACTCACGCTGCTCCTTGGTGTCGGGCACGGGAAACTGGCGCGCCGCCTCAACCTTCTGCCACGCTTTTTCGGCAGGAAGCCCGGAACGGATCAGCAGGCTGACCGCCACCACGGACGCGCGCCCAATGCAGGCGCGGCAATGGATTCCGACCCGCTGCCCTGCCGCCATCATCTCCGCCAAGTTCGCCAGCAGCGCATGGAACTGCGCCACATCGTCGGGAACCCCGCGATCGCGAATGGGAAAGCTGAGAAAGCGCAGGCCAGCCTGGGTTGCCGCCTCCTCTTCGCGTGCCAGTCCCAGCTCCGACGCTTCGCTCTCCGGCAGCAGCGAAACCACGACGTTGACGGCGGCCTTTGCGATCGCCAGCATCTCCCCGTCCAGCAACTCCGGGCCACGCGGCCGGGGAATGATCGCCAATCTCGTATTGATCCAATAGGGTTGAACGACCATCAGCGCACCGCGTCAAGCGCCTGAGCGATGTCCTCGATCAGGTCTTCCACATCCTCAATCCCCGCGCTCAGCCGGATAAATCCCTCGGGCACGGCGTCGGCGCCCCAGCGCGCGCGGCGTTCCGCGCAGGTGCAGGTCCCGCCAAAGCTGGTCGCCTCGGTCACCAGCTTCGCCTTGGCCAGGAACGTCTCTGCGGCAGCGCGGCTGGCCAGCTCGAAGCTCAGCACTGCGCCAAAGTATCGCATCTGGCGGGCCGCCACCGCATGGCCCGGATGCTCTGGCAGCCCCGGATACAGCACACTTCCGACCACATCCTGCCGGGTCGTCAGGTACTCCGCAATGCGTTGGGCGTTGGCGCAGCTCCGTTCCAGGCGCAGCGGCAATGTCCCGATAGATCGCAGCGCCAGCCACGCCTCCATCGGCCCCAGGATGCCGCCCATCAGCGTTCTCCACTCCTCGATCTTCTGGCGTAGCTCCAGATCGCGCGCGGCCACATGCCCCAGCACAATGTCGCTATGGCCGGTCATCGACTTGGTGTCCGACGCCACGGAAAAGTCCGCTCCAAGCGCCAGCGGACGCTGTCCCAGCGGGGTCGCGGTGGTGTTGTCGACAGCCACCAACGCTCCAGCCTGATGCGCCCGTTCGCATAGCGCGGCAACGTCGCAGATCTCCATGGTCGGGTTGCTCGGCGTCTCAATCCACAGCAGCTTGGCGCCTTCCAGGTGCTCGCCTTGCGCGTCGCCCGCGGTTGGGGCAAGCCGCACCACGACCCCCATCTTGGCGAAGTAGTCCTGCATCGCGATCCGCGCGGCAAAGTAGGAGTTCGCCGGCATCACGGCCACGTCGCCGGGACGCAGAACTGCCCCGAAGATCGACGTGCATGCCGCCATCCCCGAGGCGAAGACCACCGCGCTCGCCCGATAGCTGTCGCCCGCATTGGCGTGGCCTGCGGCAAACTGCCCCGACTCCATCTGACCGATCGCGCGCTCCAGCGCGGTCCAGGTTGGATTGTGCGACCGCGCATAGCTGTACGGCGCATCCGCGGGATCGCCCGGCGTGTGGTACGGCGCCGCAAACACCGGGCTCACGTGCAGTGGTTCACCCGCTACCACACGAGTCAGCGTCGAACGAACGATCTTTGTCGAATCTTGCATAGAAAGCGCGCAAATGCCGTTGTCCAGTTTACTGTACAGATTTGAGTGGTTTACGCAAGCGGGCGGTTGTACTCATACACCCAGCACATCAAGTCCCGGCCGCTCTCGATCAGCCGGATCTTCCTGCGCTTGCGAACGAACAGACTGGCCGCCGGATTGTCGGGCAGGAACTCTTCGTAGGCATCCAGCTGCTGTAACACCTGCAAGCTGGGCACCTCGTACACCTCGCCTTCAATCAGCGTGGAGGCGTCGGCATCGAAGATCGCCGCCGGATACGCTCCCATATCGTGGAGCCGTCCATGCGCAACTCCGTTGCCCAGCGGTCGCAGGCCACGGACCAACCCGGCCATCTCCCCCGGTGCGCGGCCCTTGCGCAGGGTTCCGTAAGCGAACAGCCTGATCGCCATTCCCGCAGTCTATGGTGCGGCTGGCGTGCCGCGAAAGCTACCTTCCCTTTTGCGTGAAGTGCTCCCAGCCGCCAGGCTCCAGCCTTCGACGGCGCCCCTGCGCATCCGGCAGGGTGACACCAGCACCGCGCACCAGTTGCCCGATCCGGGTGATCTTCACTCCGGCAATGCTGCGCGGCATCTTGAGCATGGCCGGAGCGGCAAACAGAAGTTCATAATCCTCCCCGCCGTGCAGGGCCAACTCAATCGCCCGATCCGGCCCAGCTTGCAGCGCCAGGGGATGGATCGGCAGCGCCGGGGCAGCGATCTCCGCACCCACGCCCGACTCGCGGCACAGGTGAGTCAGATCGGTCGATAGCCCGTCGCTTAGGTCGATCGCAGCCGTCGCAAGCTTGCGCCGCAGCAGCGCCTGCCCGACGGCGACGCGCGGTTGGGGAAACATCTGCGGGTGCAAGACATCGCGGGGTGGCCCATCCTTCAAAGCTTCATCTTGAAGGGTGGGTTGCCGTTTTGCTCGTCCCCGCCCCATTTCCGCCAATTCTGCCGCCGCCCCACCTAGGCTTCCTGTCACATACAGCGCATCCCCGGCGCGTCCGCCGCTGCGCCTCAGCGCGCATCCCGCCGGCGCCGACCCCACCAGCACGATGTCCGCCAGCACCAGCCCGCAGGGAGACTCGGCGGTATCGCCGCCCGCCAGCGATACTCCGTACTCAGCGCCCAACCCACGCAGTCCTTTGAAGAACCGCTCGACCCAGACGCGGCCGCCTCTGGTTGCCAGCATCTCCGCGGGCAGCGCTAATGAGAGAAATGCCGCCAACGGACGCGCGCCCATCGCTGCGAGGTCGCTCAAGCCGCGGGCCAGCGCCCGGTGACCCACCGACTCCGGCGGATGCCACTCCCGCCTGAAGTGGCGTCCTTCGAGCGTAAAGTCGGTGGTGATGAGCACCTCATGCCCGCGGGGCGGGCGCAAAATCGCACAATCGTCGCCAATCCCGAGCACGACGCCCTGCGCCAATCCCCCCCTGCGCCCAGCCGTCCCCGCGCCCATCCAACCTGACCGGATCTGCTCGATCAGCGCCAACTCGCCCATCGCTTTCTTCATCGTAAGCCCAAGCATAAACCCGCGGAGCGCCGTGCATCCGGTCACATTTCTTGGCGAAGATACAGCGAATTCGCCTGCGCCGAATCCCTACAACTTTAGCCGGGCTTCAGCCCTGGGCGGATTGCATTACCCCCGGGGGACTGTTAAAATCCAACCTAACGTCCAAGAGAGGTTGCAAGTCCAGCCGGCAGTTGCGAATGACGATTTGGATCGTTCATTCATCCGGTTGATTGCTCTCTGGGCCAATTCTCCGCGCCGATAGCCGGAGAGACAGCCAATCTTGGGGATAAGGTTCGGGTTTGATCTCAAAACGCTTCAGCTTGAAAAAGCGCTATTACATCGTTCTTGTCAGCCGGGATGAGAAGGGCAGCCTGCGCAAGGTTCCTGTGCCCTTGCACTATGCCTACGCATTCATCGCGGTGGCTGTCATCGGGGCGTTCACCGTCGCCGGGCTGGCCGGATCGTACTCCCGCATGTTGATCAAGACGGCGCGCTTCAACCAGTTGCGCAACGACCACAACTCGCTGCAGAAGGACTACGCACACCTCGAGAAGCAGGCCCACGAGAAGGATGTGCAGGCGGCGTCCCTGGGATCGCTGGCCACCGAAGTCTCCGCGCTCTACGGGTTGACCGCCAGCAAGCTGGCCGTGCCCATCGAGCACATGCGCCAGAATCCGTCGGCCAAGCCGTCCTCAGCCAAGGGCGCGCTGATCGCCGAAACCGCCTCCACCGACGACACCTACTATAAGTCGCTCACCACCTTCTACAGCCTGCGCGACTCGGCAGTCAGCGGCGCCGCGACCCACGCCATCGACGGCGCACCGTCGTTCGGCGGGCTTTCCGGGCTGGCCGGGTCGGACCTGTCCATCGACGCGCCGTCGCTGTGGCCGGTCATCGGCCCCATCACCAGCAGCTTCGGCCAGCGCGAAGACCCCGTCCTCCGCAACGGCGAGGGTGAGTTCCATGCTGGTGTCGATATCTCGGCTCCCGCGGGCACACCCGTGCGCGCGACCGCCGAAGGAACCGTAAAGTCAGCCGAGGTAGCAAACGGTTACGGTCGCGAGGTAGTCCTCGACCACGGCCATGGTCTCGAGACCTGTTACGCGCACCTCTCCGGCTTCGCAGTCATGGCCGGCGAGACCGTCATCCGCGGGCAGGTTATCGGATACGTTGGCGTCAGCGGCCGAACCACCGGCGGCGCCAATCTCCACTATGAGGTCCGCATCCACAACACGCCAGTCAATCCGCACAAGTATCTGCGCGCCACCATGGCCGGGCTCTCCGGCGACGGCACCGGCTCAGGCTCAGGCTCCTAGCAGAACCGAATACCAGAGACCCCATGCCTCCCATCGAGACATGGGGTTTTCTATTGTGGCTGTCTACTTCCCAGCGTACGAAAAGTGCCAGACGCTGCGGCTGCCGTCGTAGGTCACAAACAGGCTGCCATCGTTGGCCACGGCAACCCCGACCGGCCGGCCCCGAACCTGGCCGCCAGGTGTGACAAAGCTAGTCAGCGACCATCGAGATGCCGGGGAGTTTCAGCTCGATGCAACCCTCTGGGTCAGTTCATCTTCCATCCATGGCCCAAAACTTCACGGCTTGCTCGTACTGGCCGGGCGTGTATCCCCTGTCGATGGGGCGGATGGATCGAACTCGGCGGCGCTCGGAGTGGCCAACTTCTTCACCAACTCCAGCGGCAGGTTGGCGGTCAGCACGGCCCGGTCAGTGTGCTGCTCGATCTTGAGCGAGGATGTGAGTTCGCGGAGCGAGTTGGCGTCGGTCGCGTCCGTCTGCGCCGCCACCTTGGGCTGGATTGCCTGCACTAGCTCAACCAACGCGCCCAGGGCCGCGGCCGACCGGGCGGCGTCGGCCTCCGTGGGCGCGATCTGCTCCACCCGTAGGTGCAGTCCGCCAACCCCATAGCGCAGGCTAGCCACGAAGGTCGTGTCCTCGGGAAGCGGCAGAGCCAGCCCGAACGCCACAATGCGCCCTCGCTCGGAGAACGGCAGCCCTACGTGTCCGATGCCCCACGCGCTGGACAACAGAGGTACCTCACGGTAGCGCGCCGCCAGCAGCGAAGAGCCCGAAAACGGCGACGCCGACGCCCGATAGCGGTCCAGCATGGCGTGGATCTGCTCCGGCGTGGGCATATTCGACAGGGCGATGGTGTCATATCCAAGCTGCGCGATGCGCAACTGGCGGCCGTCGACAGGAATGGTGTAGACGGTGTGCCCGGCATACTCCTCCTGCGACTTCGCCAGGGTGCCCAGATAACGCGCCAGACGGGCCCCGTCGAAGCGCCCTTCAAAGACCTCCGAGTAAGCCACCGGGCCGTTCGGGCCATTGGGGTCGTCCATGCGGTGCAGCGCAAATGCGGCCGCGTCCAGGTCGCGCTCCGGGTCGATGCCCGTAGCATCGATGAAGTGTTGGTAGTCCGGGCTGCGCGCAACCGGAGTGCGGTCGAAGTGAGTTGCGGCGCGCAGTGGCTTCAGATCCACATACAGAATCGCGTCCGACTCCGGGAGCAGCCGCGCGGCCTCCGGCGGCGCCGTCTTGCGCAGCCATACCGCTACCGCCAGCGCAGCCACCAGCGCCAGTACCACCAGCAGCGAATACCGCGTCCGTTTACGCATCCGCCTTCTACTCTACGCCCGCCAGCAGCAGAATAGCTCGGGCTTTCCGGCGTTGCCCCGGCCTTATGGCTATGCTAAAGTTAGGTCTTGCGGCGCACTCTTGCGCGGGCACATCTGCGCGGGCGTTGGCGCAACGTGGGGTGTGCTTTCGGGGGGCTCGTCGCGAGGCTGTCTTTGGCTTGAGGGGCTTCTGTTTGGGCTCATGACTGTCTTGGGCTGGCGTAGCTCAGTTGGTAGAGCATCTGATTTGTAATCAGAGGGTCGGGGGTTCAAATCCCTTCGTCAGCTCCACTTCGCGCCAGAATCCAATCCGGACCATTCCAGCGAGGCGGCAGTAGTTCGATATTTCGGCAGTTCGACGGATTTGGTTGTAACCGCTGGTTCGCGTCTGGCACGCAGACCCTCACACCACTCCTTCACGCCAATCTCCCGCGCGATTCGCTCCTGAATCGGCGATGGGGTCTGGAGGCTGGTGCAGGTGCTGCGGATCCCTTCGCGGCTCGCAGAAAAGATGCACAGGTGGCCGAGTGGTTAATGGCAGCAGACTGTAAATCTGCCGGTCTAAGACCTACGGAGGTTCGAATCCTCCCCTGTGCACCATAGCTTTTCGTCGTCGGTACGTGTTGGAGATGGTGTGGACCTAAGCCCTGCCGGCAGCGGACGGATGGTCATCGCGCTGGTCGTGTTCGCCGGGTTGGGCCTGCTCTCATGGCAGACCATGGAGCCGGGAAAGTTCCGGTCGCTGACTTGGATTCTGCTCGCGTTTTTTGCCTTCCGTGTCGTGTTGGGACACATGCGTTCGCGGTAGGATAAAGGAAGTCCGCGGAGTGCCTCCAGATTCGGCCGCGGAAGTTTTTGTGCGATTTAGATCGCTGATGTAGCTCAGTGGTAGAGCACTCCCTTGGTAAGGGAGAGGTCATGGGTTCAAGCCCCATCATCAGCTCCAGCTTTTGTTGAGCCGGAAGTAACGGCGGGGTATACGCGGGAGTAACGGTAGGTTCGGGCTTCAGCCCGGACTAGAGTCTCAGCCAGAATATGCGGGAGTAACTCAGTGGTAGAGTCTCAGCCTTCCAAGCTGTTGGTCGCGGGTTCGATTCCCGTCTCCCGCTCCAATACGTCAGAAGGCACCGCAACCGTCTGCGCTGTAGGAGTCCCCTGTTGAGCGCTTTACACGAGCAGGCAGTCATTCCGGTGGCCGACCCCGAGGCCTTCGGCGCGGTCCGGTCCGCCATCGAAACCGCCTTCTCGCCATCCAAAGTCGAGGACTTTCTCAAGTCCGTCCAGCGCGCCGGGCTGCGCATCCGCGGCTTCGAGTTAGTAGTGCGCAAGGGACTGCTGGGCGCATCCGCTTCGGGCGAGTACAGCCGTCTTGGCAACAGCGACCAGGGCCAGATTCGCGAGTTCTACCTCGCCAGCCTGGAGAAGGTCGCACCCGCGCTGCGGGCAAAGTTTTCCAAGTTGTACGCATACTACTGAGCGAGTATGTTTTGAATCGCCGGCATCGGCCGGCCAATGAGAGGGAGAAGCGCAATGGGCAAAGAAAAGTTTGACCGGTCGAAGCCGCACGTGAATGTAGGGACGATCGGGCACATCGATCATGGCAAGACGACGCTGACGGCGGCGATCACGAAGGTATTGTCGAAGCACAACCCGAAGAACTCGTTTCGTTCGTTCGACTCGATCGACAATGCACCTGAAGAGCGCGAGCGCGGCATCACCATCGCGACGGCGCACGTGGAGTACGAGACCAAGAACCGGCACTACGCGCATGTGGACTGCCCGGGCCACGCCGACTACATCAAGAACATGATTACCGGCGCGGCGCAGATGGATGGCGCGATCCTGGTCGTGGCCGCGACCGACGGCCCCATGCCGCAGACCAAAGAGCATGTGTTGCTGGCGCGCCAGGTGGGCGTGCCCTACATCGTCGTGTTCCTGAACAAGTGCGACGCGGTCGAGGACGAGGAGTTGATCGAGCTGGTGGAGATGGAAGTCCGCGAGTTGCTGAGCAAGTACGACTACCCCGGCGACGACACTCCGATCATCCGCGGCTCGGCCCTGGGCGCGCTGAACGGCGAGGCCCAGTGGGAGGCCAAGATCGACGAACTGATGGAGGCGGTGGACAGCTTCGTGCCGCAGCCGGTACGCGCGCTCGATCAGCCCTTCCTGATGCCGATCGAGGACATCTTCTCGATCTCGGGCCGGGGCACGGTGGTCACCGGGCGCATCGAGCGGGGCAAGGTGAAGGTGGGCGAGGCCTGCGAGATCGTGGGCTTCCGCGAGACCCGGCAGACGGTCTGCACCGGGGTCGAGATGTTCAAGAAGCAGCTGGACGAAGGCTTGGCGGGCGATAACGCGGGCCTGCTGCTGCGCGGCATTGCCAAGGAAGATGTGGAGCGCGGGATGGTGCTGGCCAAGCCCGGCTCGATCACGCCGCACACGGTGTTCAAGGGCGAGGTCTACGTGCTCTCGAAGGAAGAAGGCGGCCGGCATACTCCGTTCTTCAACGGCTATCGTCCGCAGTTCTACTTCCGGACGACCGACGTGACCGGCTCGGCGAAGCTGCCGGCGGGCACCGAGATGGTGATGCCCGGCGACAACGTGCAACTGGAGATCGAGCTGCACACCCCAGTGGCCATGGAGAAGGGCCTGCGCTTCGCCATCCGCGAAGGCGGCAGGACCGTCGGCGCAGGTACGATCAGCGAGATCATCAAGTGACAGTGTTTGCGCGGCGTCTGAGTCGCGCGCTGTCATCCTTCACGCAGTGAAGGATCTGCTTCTCAACCGAAACGGCGGGCTACGGCTCGCCGTTCTCTTCACCGCCAAATCCAAGCCGATTCGCTTTCCCAAACGATCGATTTCGTGGATAATAGAGGAAGCTGTGCGTGGCCTGACAGCACAGCTTTCCGAACAGAAAATCAGGATTGGCAGCAGGGGCCAAAAGCCCTGTGTCGCGGCGTGTCAGGTGGGCGGAATTACAGCATCCACACAACACGCTGCTTGCCAGCCGAGGTGGCTGGCCACTTCCGAAGTATAGGAGCAACCAACAATGCGCGAGATCATTACCTTGCAGTGTCCGACTTGCAAGAACCGGAACTACTCAACCACCAAGAACAAGAAGACCACCACCGGCCGGCTTGAGTTCTCCAAGTTCTGCAATACCTGCCGCAAGCACACGCCCCACAAAGAGACCAAGTGACGAGCAGCTTTTAGCTCTTAGCTTCTGGCCTTCAGCTCCAAGCTAACCGCTAAGAGCGAACAGTTTGGGGGAGTAAGCTCAACGGTTAAACTGTCGGTCTCCAAAACCGAACTTCTCGGTTCGAATCCGAGCTCCCCCGCCAGTTTTCCGGCCATAGTTCTCCCCGGCTGTGGCCAGGCAGGCAGTAAATATCATCCAAGGATTTGAGGGCGGCATCATGGCAAAGACGATTGCAGTTGCAGACCAGCAAGAGACCGGCTTGGATCGGCTGAAGTCGCAGCCCCAAAAGTGGATGGAGTTCCTGAAGGACGTGCGCAGTGAGATGCGCAAGGTGGTCGCGCCCACCCGCCAGGAGGTTGTGGCCACCACCACGGTCGTCATCGTCACGGTGTTCATCTTCGCCGCCTACTTCTTTCTGGTGGATTCGATCGTCGGCCAGGGCCTGACCCGGTTGATCCAATACCTCACCCACCACTAACCGCCCGCGTTTTCGCGGCGACCCATAGCACCAGATGCACCAAGAAGGCACACTCACGATGGCAGCAGAAGAACAGCTTACGGAAGGGCAAACCCCCGGCGAACCACCGGCGGAACAGCTTGCCCCACCGGTCAACGAGAATTTCAAGTGGTACATCATCCACGCCTACTCCGGCTTTGAGCGCAAGGTGCGCGAGTCGCTGGAGAGCCGCATCCAGGCGTTCGGCCTGCAGAACCGCATCGGCCGCATCATGATCCCCACCGAGCCCGTCACCGAACTGCGCAACGGCAAGAAGTACACCATCGAG
>Ga0182013_10000917_pt1 | contig 40841 bp, 36 predicted proteins | sample 612S2MmetaG_FD_120487 | JGI IMG/M metagenome (GOLD analysis project Ga0182013, IMG submission 120487) | Permafrost microbial communities from Stordalen Mire, Sweden - 612S2M metaG | ecosystem: Environmental > Terrestrial > Soil > Wetlands > Permafrost | place: Sweden: Stordalen | collected... | reverse complement strand
GATGTCGGTCGGCTTCAATCGCAAGCTCAGCCCGGTCGGCCAACCGCTCAAGGCCGTGTTCGGTTCGGACATCGGCCACTGGGACGTGATGGATGCGCGCAGCATCCTCTCGGAATCCTACAGTCTTGTCGATGCGGGCTTGATCACGCTCGATGATTTCAAGTCCTACACCTGGACGAATCCGGCGGCGCTGCATTTGGGCATGAATCCGGACTACTTCAAAGGCACCGCGATCGAAGCGGAAGCGGAGAAACTGAAGGCGCACTTGCCGAAACGCGCGGCGCCGCCGGCCCGCGTCTGATGGCCGCGACCGTGACGCGCGCGGGCGCCGTTGCCGCAATGGCGGCGACCGCGCTCTGGCCGCAGATCGTGCGCGCCGCGGATCCGGTGAAAGTCACGGTCGGCGTGACGGGCAGCATCTCCGATGCGCCGTTCTACATTTGCGACGCGCAAGGCTACTTCAAAGAACAAGGCCTCGACGCGACGCTCACCGCTTTCGATGCGGGCGCGAAGATGGTCCCGTTCCTCGGCAACGGACAACTCGACGCCGGTGCGGGCGGTTCGTCGGCCGGTCTTTTCAACGGCATCGCGCAGGGCATTCAGCTGCGCATCGTCGCCGACAAAGCGCTGGCCGCACCGGGTTACGGCTATACGCCGATTTTGGTGCGCAAAGACCTCATCGATAGCGGCAAGGTCAAGACACTCAAGGATCTCAAAGGCCTCAAGGTCGCGGAGCCCGCCCAGGCCACGGCGAGTTTTTGCGATCTCGTCATGGCGCTGAAAAAGGGCGGCCTCACCTACAAAGACGTGAGCGAAGTCTATCTCGGCTTTGCCGAAATGGTTGCCGCCTTTCAGAACGGCGGCATCGATGCGGGCACGGTGACGGAGCCGCTCGCGACCAAAGCGCAAGATTTGGGCGTCGCCGTGCGGTTCGGTACGACCGATCAATACTATCCGAACCACCAAACGACGATGCTGATCTACGGCCGGTCGTTCATGGAAAACGTTCCGCTCGGCCGGCGCTTTATGGCGGCATATCTGCGCGGCATTCGCGACTTCCACGATGCACTCGGCAACGGTCACCTCGCCGGCCCGTTCGCGCCGCAGCTGATCGACATTATGATCAAGTACACCAACCTCAAGGACCCGTCGGTCTATCGCCGCTTGGTTCCGAACTCGATCAACCCGGACGGGCACGTGAACCTCACGAGCCTGGCAACCGACCTGCAGATTTACAAGGACGCGGGCCTCGTTCCGGCCTCGGTCGTCCTCGCGCAATCGGTCGACACGTCCTACGTCGATGCCGCGCTCAAAGCGGTCGGGCCCTACCGCCCGCGCAGAGCGTAAAGGCTCCATTAGAGCGCGTTTCATTCCAGCCGGAAACGGAAAATGAATGCGCATGAAATCGTTCAGCAAGCACCTTCAGCAGGTTGGCGCGGGCGTTGTCCTCACCGGCCTTGCGTTTTCGCTGGGCGCCGGTATCGCGTCGGCGCAATGGTATAACGGAGCCCCGCCGCCGCCGCCGCGCTACGAACGGCATCCGATGCGCAACGGCTACGTGTGGGAGAACGGCCACTGGAATCGCGCCGGCGGCCGCTGGGTCTGGGGACCGGGCCGTTACGTCGTGATGGCACCCGGCCGCCACTGGGTCGGCGGACACTGGCGCATGGGACCGCAAGGCCGCTATTGGGTCGCCGGCCACTGGTCGTAGTTCTCTGCCGCTCGCGCTGGAAGGCGGGACGTTTGCAGCGCGGCTAACGTAGAGGGAACATGCAATTGCGACGTCAGGCTTCCGCTCTGCCCACTGCTGCGCGCTGGGTGGTCGGGGGGCTGTTGAGCCTGGCGATCGTGGCCCAGGCCTCGGCTGCACCAACGGACGGATCGAGCAGCGCCGGCGATGTGCTCAAGGCGACGCTGCGCAACGGCCTCACCGTCGTGATCGTGCGCAACACGTTGGCGCCCGTCGTGTCGACCGACCTCAGCTATCTCGTGGGTTCGCGCGACGATCCGCCGGACATGCCCGGGATGGCGCACGCGCAAGAACACATGATGTTCCGCGGCACGAAGAACCTCGCGACCTCGGAACTCGGCACGATTGCAACCGCACTGGGCGGCGACTTCAACGCGCAGACCAGCGACATGACGACGCAGTATCAGTTCACCGTTCCGGCGGCGGACCTCGATGCTGTGCTGCGCATCGAATCCGATCGCATGCGCGACGTGCTCGACGCACAATCGCAGTGGCAGAACGAACGTGGCGCGATCGAACAAGAAGTAGCGCGCGACGAAGCCGCACCGGGCAGCGATTTCTTTAGCGACGCGCAAGCGATCGCGTACAAGGGCACCGTCTACGAACATCCGGGCGTGGGCACGAAGGCCGCGTTCGATGCGTTAACGGGACCGCGGCTCAAAGCGTTCTGGCAAAAATGGTACGCGCCCAACAACGCCGTGCTCGTAATCGCGGGCAACGTCGATCCGGAGAAGACGCTCGCGTCGGTGCGCGCCCATTTCGAAGCGATTCCGGAGAAGACGGTTCCGGCGCATGAAGGTGCCCACTTTCAACCGCTCAAGCGCACCGTGCTGCGGCGCGCGACGACGCTGGCGTATCCGCTCGCGGCGGTCGGTTTCCGTTTGCCCGGCCTCGACGATCCGGATTTTCTGGCGTCGTTCGTCTTGCAGGGCGTGCTCGGCGCCGATCGAGGTGCGCTGCACGAACTCGGCGATCAGGGACTCGCACTCGAAGGCGAGTGGACGTCGATGCCCTACGTGAAAGAAGCACAGTTGGGCTTTGCAATCGCCGCGCTTTCGCCCGGCAGCGATCCCGACGCGATGGTCAAGAAGCTCGAAGGCATCATGACCAACTATCGCGATCACGGGGTGCCGGCGGAGTTGTTCGAATCGACCAAGCGCCGGTTGATCGCCGATCAGGAACTCAGCCGCAACTCGATCTCGGCGTTAGCGTCCGATTGGGCCGATACGATCGCCGTCGACCACGAACCGTCGATTGCCTACGAACAAGAACTGATCGGCCGTATCACGCTGGCCGACGTGAACCGCGTGGCGAAGAAATATCTCGACGTCAACCACGCCGTGATCGGCGCGCTGACGCCGTCGGCCAACGCGTCGCAATCGGCGCCGCCGGCACCGGCCGGTCAGACGCGGGAGAACCCGCTCGGCAAACAGGCCACGGTCACGCATCTGCCCGACTGGGGTGCGGCGCTCGTGCACGACGTCACCGTTCCGCCGTCGACGCTCACGCCGCAAATGACGAAACTCGCCAACGGGATCACCCTGATCGTGCAGCCCGAGACGATCTCCGACACCGTGTTCGTCTACGGCGCGGTGAAGACCGCGCCGTCGCTGCAAGAACCGGCCGGCAAGGAAGGCGTCTCGCGCATTCTCGAGGGCATCTATCCGTATGGAACGGCGACGCTCGACCGGCAGAGCTTTCAGCGCGCGCTCGACGGGATCGATACCACGCTCGGCGGCGGCAGCTCGTTCGGGCTGCAAACGACGACGCACAACTTCGATCGTGCGATAACGCTCTTGGCGCAGAACGAGCTCACGCCGCGGCTCGATCAGCCGACGTTCGACGTGGTACGCCGCCGCGCGATCGACACGCTGCAAACCGAACTCAACAGCTCGCATAGCATCGCGCTGCAGCGGGCGGCGGCGAAGTTGCTGCCGTTCAACGATCCCGAACTGCGCGAGCCGTCGATCTCCGGGATGCAAGGCATCTCGCTCGACGAGACCAAGGCGTATTATGCCAAGACGATGCGGCCCGATCTGGCGACGATCGTGGTGGTGGGCAATGTGAGCGCGCAGCAAGTGCGCGCGTCGATCGAGCGCGCGTTCGGCGGTTGGCACGCCACGGGTCCGATGCCGGTGGTCGACTTGCCGGCGGTGCCGATCAACCCGCCCGGCGACGTGAAGGTCCCCTTGCCGAACATCCACCAGGATTATGTGACGCTCGAACAGCTCGTGCCGCTGCCGCGTTCCGCGCCGCAGTTTTACCCGCTGCTGCTCGGCAACACGGTGCTCGGCGGCGGTTCGCTCGGCCCCGAACAAAGCCGGCTCTTCCGCGACATCCGCCAAAATGCCGGCCTCGTCTACAGCATCGACTCCCAGTACGTCTCGGGCGGCGCGCGCTCGCGCTTCTCGGTCGAGTTCGCGTGCGCGCAAGGCAACGAGGGGCGCATTGAATCGCTGGTCAACGATGAGATCGTGCAGCTGCGCAAAGAACCGATCGGCGATTTCGAACTTGCGCTGATGAAAGCGTCCATGGTGCGCCGCGTCGTTTTGGGCGACGCGTCCGCATCACAGATCGGTGAGGGTTTGCTGAGCGATGCCGCGAGCGGCTTGCCGCTCGATGAAGCGCACATCGACGCCCAGCACTTGCTGGCCACCGATGCGCATGCAATCCAAGAAGCCTTCGCCACATACATCCGCCCCGAAAACTTCGTCCGCACCATCGAAGGCCCCTAACGGCCCCGGGGGGCTACGCGAGCAGTTGTTCTAGGACGGCTTGGGCGCGTTTGGGGCCGAGGGCGAGCGTGGCGTCGCCGGCGCTGATTTCCCATTTGGTGATGCCGTCGATGGCGGTGGGTGCGGTGCGGAGGATCGTCCAGACGCCGTGTTTGCGGGCGACGGCGGTGACGCGCTGGGCGAGCACGTCGGGCGGCACGCGCAGGTAGCAGTGGAACATATTGGTCGGCGGCGGTGCGGGCTGCACGCGTACCGTGCCGGGTTGGGCGGCGACGAGTTCCGCCAGCCACTGCGCGGCGTCGCGGTACTTCGGCATGCGGCTGATGCGCGCGTCGAACGATTGCTCGGCGACATTTGCATAGGGATAGAGCGCCATCAGGTTGCCGCCGTGACGGCGCTGCCAGATGCGCGCCTCATCGATGAGCGGTTGCGAGCCGCACAGCATCGCGCCGGCGATCGCGCCGATGCCCTTATAAAACGACACATACACCGAATCGAAGAGCGCGGCAATCTGCGCGTACGAGCGCTTGTAGTACGGTGCGGATTCCCACAGGCGCGCGCCGTCGAGGTGCACGTGCCAGCCGCGTTCGCGCGCGAGGTTGGTCATCGCGAGCAACTCGTCCCAGGCGGGCAAAAGGCCGCCCAACTCGCGCTGCGGCAGTTCGATCAGCAGCGTCGCGACGGGTTCGGCGAGCCCCCGCACATCGGCCAGCGTGATCGGTGTGACGGCCGATGCCAGCGGTACGAGGTGCAGACCGTGCAGCCGCGTGATGCCGTCGCGTTCGTGCAGCGTGAGGTGGTTGGTCGGATGCGCCGCGAACGTGCGCAGGCCGTCGCGGTCGGCGACGATGCGCAGCGCGATTTGCTGCGCCATCGTGCCGCTGGGCATGAACACGCCCGCGTCTTTGCCGAGCAGCGCGGCGATGCGCGCTTCGAACGCGTTGAGCCGCGTGCCGGTGCCGTACAGGTCGACGTCGGCGCGTGGATCGCCGAACACCCCCGGTGCGGCGTAGATCGCGGCCGGGTCGGGCCGGCCGTGACCTGCGATCGCATCCGGGCAATCGAATTTGTCCGGATCCTTTTTTCTTAGTGCCAAACGGTCCGCGCGGTGTCGACGACGAGCTTGATCTTCGCCCACTGCTGATCTTCGGTCATCTCGTTGCCTTCCATCACGGAGGCGAAGCCGCACTGCGGTGAGAGCGCGAGGTTTTCGAGCGGCACGAACTTCGAGGCTTCCTCGATGCGCTTGATCAGTTCGGCCTTGTCTTCCATCTGCGGCAGTTTGCTCGAAACGAGACCGAGCACCACGACTTTGCCTTTGGGCACGAACCGCAGCGGCTCGAACGACCCCGAACGTTCGTCTTCGTATTCGAGCAAGAACCGGTCGACGTCGAGCGTGGTGAACATCTTCTCGGCGATCGCGTCGTAGCCGCCCTCGGCATACCACTTGCTGCGGTTGTTGCCGCGGCACAGATGGATCGCCAGTTCGATGCCGGGTTTGCGCGCCGCTTTGAAACAGGCGTTGTCGGCTGCAAGCGCTTCGTCGAGCAGTTTGTCCGGATCGCCGCCCATTTCGGCCCGCAGCCATTCGCGCCACTTCGGATCGAGGTAGTAGCTGTAGCGCGGCGCGTCGATTTGGATGTAGGGCACGCCGGCAGCGGCCAGCGCCGCCATCTCGCGCTTGATGATCTCGGTGATGTCTTTGAGCAAATCGGACGGCGTCGGGTACGCGTCCGTGCTCGTCCCTTTTTTCCAGGCGATCGCCGGGAACTGTGTCGCGCTCGGCAGCGTCATCTTATACGGGCCGTTCGCGTTTTTCTTGAGGAACGGCACTTCGTGTTCGGTAAGCTCACGTTTCTGCTTGAGTTTGCTCGTCACGATGCCGCGTAGCGGCTGCGATGCGGCAGCGACGCCGCCGGCTTTCCACGCGCGCGGGATGCCCTCGCCGAAGTCGAATCCCTCGACGGCCGCGGTCAAGTCGCCCATGAATCCGTTGCGGCGAAATTCTCCGTCGCTGAGGACGTCGAGGCCGATTTCACGCTGCTTCGCGAGCACGCGCAGGATCGCGCGGTCTTCGAGCTCGTGCAGGTGGGCGCTGCCGTCGTCGCCCTGATGCCGGGCTTCGAGAATGTCGGCGGGCCGGAGGAAGCTGCCGATGTGATCGGCGCGAATCTTCGTACTCATGGGGTCCCTTTCAGAGGGCTTTCAGATTTCGGTGTGAGAGTGAGGAAAAATGAAGAGATTGCTGATGGCTGGTTGCATGGCCGCCGGTCTGACGGCTGCGGCGTTCGCCCAGGGAGCTCCCCCCGTTCACGTCCGCGGCGTCATCGTCTCGCTCGACGGCAACGTGCTGACGGTCGGGGCGCCGATCGGCAGCGCGACGACGAAGGTGACGCTCGCGCCGAACGCGCGCGTGCAATATATCGTCAAGGCGAGCCTCAAGGACATTGTGGCCGGGAGCTACGTCGGTTCGGCCGCCAATCTCCAGACCGATGGTACGCTGCGCGCGATCGAAGTCCACATCTTCCCGCCCGGCCAGACGCCCGGCGCCGGCAGCCGCGACTACGATCTCGGTCCGGCGAGCAAGATGACCAACGGCAACGTCGATACGATCGGCACGACGAAGGTCGACAAAGTGGATGCGCGCACGATCACGGTGAAGTACGAGGGCGGTGAAAAGAGCATCATCGTTCCGGCCGACACCCCGATCGTGACCTATGCACCGGCCGACATGTCGGCGTTGGTGAAGGGCGCGCGCGTGAACATTCTCGCAACGCGGAACGCCGACGGATCGTTGTCGGCTCCATCCGTAAGCGTCGGCAAAGACGGCCTCATCCCGCCGATGTAAGCGCGTTCCTGTTGCCGTCGCCTCCGGTGCACTCGCGCGAAGCGGGTGCACCGGAGCGGGTGACGCCATTAGAACGGGTACGGGTGGCCTTTGGCGCGGATCGTCATCCAGCGCCAGGTGGTGAACTCTTCGAGGTTCGAGACGGAGCCGAAGCGCCCGCCGTTGCCCGAAGCGCCCACGCCGCCGAACGGAACGCGCGGATCGTCATTGATCGTCTGATCGTTGATGTGCACGAGCCCGGTGTTGAGCCGTTCGGCCATCTTCACCGCGCGTTCGGTATCGTTGGAGAAGATCGCGGCCGAGAGCCCGTACTCGGTGCGGTTTGCGAGTTCGATCGCTTCTTCGTCGGTCTTGAACGTCGTGATCGGTGCGACCGGCCCGAAGATTTCCTCAGTGAACGCGGCCATGTCGGGGGTGACGCCGGTGAGCACGGTCGGGCGGTAGAAGCGGCCTTCGTGCGTCGCGCCCGTTGACGCTTTCGCGCCGGCGGCCAGCGTGCGATCGACGATGCCGGTGACGCGTTCGAGTTGCTGATCGTTGATCAACGGTCCGAGATGCACATGTTCCGTCGCCGGATTGCCGATGCCGAGTTTCGCCGTGCGCTCGGTGAGTTTCGCCGTGTAGGCTGCGGCGATTTTCTCGTGTACGAGATGGCGGCTCGACGCCATGCAGATCTGGCCTTGGAAGAAGAACGAGCCGAATGCGCCGGCCGACGTTGCGAGTTCGAGATCGGCATCGTCGAGCACGATGAACGGCGAGTTGCCGCCGAGTTCGAGCGCTACGCGCTTGAGCGTGCGGCCCGCCGCTTCGCCGACGAGCCGGCCGACTTGGGTCGAGCCGGTAAATGACACCATGTTGATGTTCGGATCGGTGCAGATCGCCGCACCCGGCTCGGCATCGCCGGGCAGCACGTGCAGCACACCATCGGGCAGCCCCGCGGCCGCAAGTGCGGCGGCGATGACGTAACCGCCGGAGACGGGCGTCTGCACGTCGGGCTTGAGCACCACGGTGCAGCCCACCGCGAGCGCCGGCGCGACCGAGCGCATCGAGAGGATCAGCGGCGCGTTCCAGGGCGAAATGACGCCGACGACGCCGATCGGCACGCGCACGGCGATGCTCTCGACCTCATCCGTTTTCTCGATGACGCGGCGCTCGCCGGAGTGCTCGGCCAGGCCCGCGGCTTCGCGCAGCTCGCCGACGGCGACGCTCACTTCGAAATCGCCCTTGGGCCGGATGCCGCCCGTTTCGCGGACGTCGAAGTTGGCGACTTCGTCATGCGCCGCTTCGAGCAGATCGGCGGCTTTGCGCAGGATCTCGGCGCGCTTGGCGGGCGGTGTCGCCATCCAGCCCGGAAGCGCGGCTTTGGCGCGCTTGGCGGCTTCGGCGATGTCGCTCTTGTTGGCGACGCCGGTGCTGCCGATCGCCTCCCCGGTTGATTTGTCCGTGACATCGGTGGTACCGCCGGCGGCGACGCGCCAGCCATTGCTGAAGATCTTACCCTGCCACGCGGCGGGGTCGAGCAGCGGTTTCGTTCGTTCCTCAATCATCGGGGCGGCCTCCGGACTTCTGAGCTGGGGCTACGCGCCTTCTCCAGGGCCGCGGCAAGCCCATTCGGGCCCCGGCGGCGAAGGGGCCGGACATGACGACAATGGTGGAAGCGCTACCCCAGACGGCCACGGTTCGCGAAGTGACGATGAACCTGCTGCGCGACCTCGGCATGACGACGATGTTCGGCAATCCCGGTTCGACCGAATTGCGGTTCCTTAAAGATTGGCCCGAGGATTTCACCTACGTGATGGGGCTGCACGAGAGTTGCTCGGTCGCGATGGCCGATGCGTTCGCGCAGATTACCGGCAACGCCGCGTTCGTCAGTTTGCATTCGGCGGGCGGCCTCGGCAATGCGATGGGCACGATCTACACCGCGTATCGCAATTGCGCGCCGCTGGTGATCATGGCCGGTCAGCAGACGCGGGCGATGCTCGGCATGGATCCGTTTCTGTTCGCGCAGGATGCGGCGTCGATGCCGAAGCCGTACGTGAAGTGGAGCGTCGAGCCGGCGCGAGCGCAAGACGTTCCGGCGGCCATCGCGCGCGCTTACTATGTTGCGATGCAGCGGCCGTTCGGTCCGACGTTCCTTTCGATTCCCGAAGACGATTGGGATACGGCCGTGCCGCAACTCGCGGTGCGCAAGATTTACGCCGACTTCGTGGCCGACCCGGCCGCGATCGATGCACTCGCTGCGGCTTTTGATGCGAGCCGTGCACCGGCGATCGTCGTCGGTTCGGGCGTCGACCGCGACGGTGCGGCGAACCTGGCCGTGCGGCTAGCGGAACGGACCGGCGCGCACGTGTACTCGAGCGCGCTCGCGAGCCGCTGCAGCTTTCCCGAAGATCACGCCCAATTTGCGGGCGCCTTGCCGCGCATTCGCACCGGCGTGGTGGAAAAATTGCGCGGGCACGATCTGGTCGTCGTTCTGGGCGCACCGGTGTTCAACTATCACATCCATGCCGAGGGTCCGTTCATTGAAGCGGGGACGACGCTGTTCCAACTGACCGACGATCCGAACGCCGCCGGGTGGGCCGTCACCGGAACGGCGATCATCACGAGCTTGCGCTACGGACTCGAAGCGCTGCTGCCGCGCGTGAAGGCGAGCCCGCCCGCACCGCTCGCCGTCTCGCACGCGCGCGCGCCGGTTGCGGCCGGCGATCCCATCACGATCGAGTACATCTTGCAGTCGCTCGGCGCAACGACGCCGCCCGATGCGATCATCGCCGAAGAGGCGCCCTCGACGCACACCGTGCTGCACGACTATTTGCCGATGCGCCCCGGCGGCTATTTTGCCGCGGCCAGCGGCAGCCTCGGCTACGGTTTACCGGCTGCGATCGGAGTAGCGCTAGCGGCGCCGGGTAAGCGCGTGGTGGCGATTATCGGCGACGGGTCGAGCTACTACGGGATTCAAGGCCTGTGGACGGCGGTCGAACACAACTTGCCGATCACGTTCGTGATCGTCAACAACGGCGGGTATGGCGCGATGAAATCGTTCAGCAAACTCTTCAACTCGAAGCGCTCGCCGAGCTTCGACATCGGGCACGTCGACTTCGTCGCGCTCGCAAAGGGTTTCGGCTGTGAGGGCCGCCGCGTCGAGCACGCGGCCGATCTCGTACCCGCGCTTGAAAACGCGCATCGCTCCGCCGGTCCGATCCTGATCGACGTCGTGGTCGAGTCGGCGATCAAGACGCTCTTCTGACGTGCAGCGCCGCGCATTCGTCTTGGGCGCCGTGACGGTGCTGGCGCTCTCGCCGGCCGCACCGGCGTTCGCGCAAACGGCGCTCGCGCCGAGTCCGCTGCCGAGCCCGCAGTCGATTACGGATCTGGTCTCCGGCATGATCGAGGCGAGCCGGCTCGCGGCCGGTGACGTTTCGATCGTGCACCAATATGGTGCGAACCTCGGCATGCCGAGTGCCGACATCGTCGCCTTCGAGATTCAGTACGAGCGGCTCTCCAGTTCGGCCAACGGATTGCTCGCGGCACTCGCCTTCCAAATCGAAGGCAAGGACCCGGTGAACGAGGCGGCGCTGCGCGCGCAGGCCGCGACGATTCTGGCCAACACGAAAGCGCTCGATGATTCGCTCGCGGCGGTGCAAGCCGCCGCGCAAGCCCAGCGTCAGTCGACGGCGGGCACGCGCGGCGGATTCGATTTCGGCAAGTTTCTCTCGAGCGTCTTTCCGATCATCAGCCCGATCGTGGCGATGCTCAGCAGCGGCGTCGACTTCAAGAAGAAGGTCGACGATATGGCCGTCTCCGACCGCACGTCACTGGCCACGCGCATTCGCGCGAACTACTGGCCGGATGTGAAGACCGCTACGGGGACGACGGGTGCGCAGCCTGCCGCAAAATAGACGCCGCATCGCTGCGGCGTTCGCAGCGCTGCTGCTGCTCTGTACCGCTCCGCTGCAGGTGCGCGCGCAGGCGTCGCGCTCGATCGCGCTCGTTATTGGCAACAGCAACTATCAGTATTGGGACCAGCTGCGCAACGCGCAGAACGACGCCCAACTCGTCGGCCAGACGCTGCAGAAACTCGGTTTCACGCTCGTCGGCGGCAAGGCTCTGCTCAATCTCGACCGGCCGGCGTTCGAGCGCGCGCTGCAAGATTTTGGCAAACAGAGTTCGGGCGCCGACGTAGCCGTGTTCTACTATGCCGGCCACGGCTTGCAAGTGAACGGTTCGAATTATCTGGTCCCGACCGAAGCGAACCCGAGCAAGCCGTCGGACCTCGAAGTGCAGATGGTCTCGGCGTCGCTGGCGATTGCGGAGATGGAAGACGCCAACGTTCGCCTCAAGGTGATGATCCTCGATGCCTGCCGCGACAACCCCTACGCCCGCCGCGTCGGCGGCACGAACCGCGGCGGCAGTCTCGAAGGCTTGGCGCGGATGACGGCCCCCGAAGGCACGATCATCTCATTCGCAACGCAGCCCGACAACGTCGCGCAAGACGGTACCGGCGCCAACAGTCCCTATGCCGCCGCGCTCGCAGCGACGATCCCGGAATCGGGACTCGATATTTTCCAGATGTTCAACCGTGTCGGCGTGCGCGTGTCGCTGGACACGAAAAAAGCCCAGCAGCCGTGGTTCGATAGCTCGCCGATCGACGGCGACTTCTATTTCGCCGGTGCGGCCAAGGCGGCGCCCGGCGCCGATGCCCAAAACGCGGCCCTGCACGTAAAGAACGGCAACGACTTCTATAACGCCCACAACCTGGTCGACGCTGCCGTCGAGTATCACAAAGCGATGGACGCGAATCCGAATGATGCCGAAGCGCACTTCGGTTTGGGGCTCGTCTACGATGACGAGAACAGCACCGATGCGGCAATCGCACAATACAAACTGGCAATCGGGCTCGACCCGAAGTATGAGTACCCGCACTACAACTTGGGCCTCATCTACAAGAAGCATCAACAATATGACGCTGCGATCGTGGAATACAAAGCGGCGATAGCGCTCGATTCCAAGGATGCATCCGCGTACAACAATATCGGAAACGCCTACGACGCGCTGCACAACGCGGATGCGGCTATCGACGCTTATCGCAAGGCAATCGCCGCCGACCCGAAGATGGCGTTGCCGCACAGCGGTCTCGCCGGTATGTACTACGATCAGCAGAAATACGATGCTGCCGAGGCGGAATACCGTGCCGCCATCGCCATCAACCCGTCGTACGGCGCCGCGCACACGGGCCTCGGCAACATCTACTTAGTGCACGCGAAGTACGACGACGCCATCAACGAATACGCGAAGGCTATCGGCTTCGATGCGAGCGACTCCCACGCGCACAGCGGACTCGGTTACGTGTACTACGCGCAGAAGAGTTACGACGTTGCGGCCGCCGAACTGCGCACGGCAATCAGCCTCGAGCCCGGGTTTACCTCCGCCCACGCGAAGCTCGCCGCGACCTATCGCGCGCTCGGCAAGACGGACTTAGCCGCTGCGGAAGACCGTCTCGCGACCCAACCGTGAGCAAACCGGTTCGTGAAGAGGGCCCATTTACTCGTCGCTCAACCAGCGAACGTGTCGGACAGCTCATTCGGGAGCGCCTTGCAACCGGGGCACTTCGGCCGGGCGATCGCGTCGTCGAAGTTGATATCGCGCGAATGCTGGGCGTGAGTCGCAGTCCGGTGCGGGAGGCGCTGAGCCGGCTTGAGTTTGAGGGCGTGCTCGTGAGCGAACCGAATCGCGGTCGCTATGTGGCTCCGTTGGCCTCGGAACGCCTTCAACAACTCGTCGACTTTCGGCTCGCGCTTGAAGAACTCGCGGTTCGGAGTTTCGCGCGCTACGCCGGCGAGGGCGATTTTCTGCAACTCCTTGCCGCCGTGCGGACGCTTCGTGCGACTGCGACATCAGAACTCAACAGCGCGATCCAGGCCGATCTTACCTTTCACCGGCTCATCGTTGCGCTGGCGAGAAATCGACCGCTGCAGTCGGCATACGCGGCGTTACTGAGTGAATTCCAACTATCGATACGCCTTACGACTCAGCACTATAGTTCGGTGGAGGAACTCGCGCTCGAGCACGAACGGCTGATCGAGGCGCTCCGCGAGCGACGCACGGATGACGCGGTCGCGCTAATGCGAAGCCACATTCTCCACGGACACGATCAGTTGCTTGCCGAGCTCGGCGGTTAAGATTTCTCAATCAAGGTACGATCGAGGCGAGCCGAGAGGTGCTCGCCTGCGATGACGGGTGCGAAGAGTGGTTCGTTGCTGTTTTGCGCCGAGGGAAGACAGGTGACCTCGGTTTCGCTGTTCGGTTCGCAGAAGAACGCGATCGAATATCGCGAGCGCTGCGCGCGCGCTCCGCTCGGGACATCGACGCGATGAGGGGTCGAGCGGAAATCACAATTCGTCCATTGCTGCATCAGGTCACCGATGTTGATCAGCACAGTGCCTGGAATCCACGGCGCGGTTAACCAACGTCCACCGGCCGAAAGAACTTCGAGCCCGGCGGTTGGATCCTGGAAAAGCAGGGTCAGCGTTCCGAAATCCGTATGCGATCCAACTCGCATTTGACCCGCTAACACGGCGTCGGATACTGGTGGATAATGTAGAAGCCGCAAGATGTTGTTCTGGCCGTGGCGTTCGACGAAATACGACTCCGGCAGCCGGAAGTTTATCGCAAATGTGCGGAGCACGTCGTTTGCAACGGCCGCACAGCGGGCATGGAACGTGGCGAAGTCGTCTACTAGAGCCTGTACGGCCGGTGCAAATGTCGGTTCGTCGCTGCGCGCGGACGCAAAGGCGGCTCGGTAGTAACCGTCGCCGCGGAAAAGATCGAAGGCTTCCTTGATGTCGCTTGGCGTTGACGAGTCTTCGTGCTCGCGACCCCGCGGAACGTATCCGCAGCGGAGGTCGGCGTTTGCGCGGCGCGCGCGTACCAACGGCTTCTTCGCCGCGGCGGGAAGATCGAAGAACGTGGCCATACTTGCCAAGAGGTGTTCGACGTCGGCTTGCTTGATTTCGATGCCGCGCAAATAGACGAAACCCAGCGTTCGAGCGATGGCACAGATGCGCGCCGAGACCGCGACACGGCTCGTCTCATTCCCGTGAGTGAACGCCGCAAAATCGACAATTGGGATATCCGATTGGACGTTCATGAGGATCCGGCCATCGGTCTACGTACGTGGCGCAGTCACGCCGTTCCCTCAAGAAATGCTGGACAAATGTCCACTACTCGCGTTACGCGCCGCCCGTTTTATCCAACGCGACGCATCGCGCGGCGCGCGACTTCGGGAATGTACTGATTTCGAACAAGTGCGGTAAATCTGCTGGTCGACCGTACTTCCAAATGGCTAATGCGCCGGCAGACGGCGCGCCTTAACGTAGCAAGCACGGGTTGCTTGGCGTGCCACTCGCATGTGGCTTTTGGAGTTGTGCGTGTATTCGAACTGGCTTTCAGCCATGCGAAATGGTTGTGGTGTGTTTGCTATTGGTCTCGGCTTGTATCTAGCCATGAGTAGTGCGCCGGTAGGTGCGGCGGAGGCTGGCGCGCCGGGCGACGGTGCAGCGACGTTGAGCGGCATCGTTCGCACGCAGGCAGGGGGAGTGGTCTCCGACGCTCGGGTCGATGCGAGCGGTCCGGTTCACGGCGCTGCGACGACCGATGGAGCCGGTGCATTTACGCTAACGCTCGCGCCGGGACTCTATCGTGTGGTTGTGTCCAAACCCGGATATCTGCCGGCAACATTGCGAGACGTTACGCTGGCCGCGGGCCAATCACAGGCGGTCTCGATCGCACTCGCGCAACCCGATCTGAGCTCGCTTCGGACGATCGGTCGGGTATCGGCGACCGGCCAGGCCGGTTCCTCGATCAACGTGGGTTCCGCGACCACGTCGTTTCTCGGCGCGCAGGCGTTCGCTTCGCTCGCAAATCCCCAAATCAACGATGTCTTGCAGCACGTGCCGGACGTCAATATCGAACGTATGGGCAGCCAACCCGACACGGCAATTATCGTCGGGGGCGCTCAGCCGTATGAGACGCAATCCCTCATTGACGGCCATCCCGTTGCGCTCGGGCAATATGGCGTCTGGCTCAGTCAATATTTCCCGTCGTTCCTTGTCGGCGGCGCCGAGGTGCAGTCGGGGCCCGGGAACACGACGCCGTTTGCAAACATCGCCGTCGGCGGCACGGTCAATCTCCTCACACCGGCATTTACCAAACGGCAAACCGGCGAGTTGGTGGTCGGCACGGATAACTATGGCTCGCAGTACTCGAGCCTTTTGACGACCGGCTCGGTGGGCCGTGCGTCCTACGTCTTTGGCCTCGGTTACGGCAGCAACAACGGTCCGTATTTCCAGAGCAATCACTGTTCCGTTACGCCGGACAATCCGGCCAATACGAATACGGCGGCTTCCGTCGGCATCATCCAATTTTGCGGCGACGCGAGCGGATCGCTTTTCGAGCGCGGCGAGCTGTTCAAGGTGAAATACGATTTTTCCGATGCCACGTCATTTGAGGCGGGGTTCGTTGGTGCTCAAGGCGGCTACATTCCGCAGGGCATCTCGTACGGGGTCTATCAGGGTGTGACTACCGTAGTCGAATGTCTCCCCTCGCAACCGTTGGAATGCACGAACCCGGCCAACGCCGGATTGGTCGGCAAGTCCATCCCATCGTATGTGTGGTACCCCGGTGTGGCCGTGTACAATATGCAGCCGATCTTCGACGCACAGTTTCGCACGACCATCGGCAACAACACATTGCTGCTTCGACCGTACGCCTCGAACATTCAGCCTGATTATATTGCGGGCGTCGGCGAGGGAGGCTATGCTCAATTCTATTCGCCCGTCGGTACGGTGCCATCGATATCGCCCGGCACGCCGATCCCCAACGGCGGAAATAGTCTGCCCGGCGGCGGGAATGCCTTCGAGCAGTTATGCACCGTCGGCTTCAACCCATACGGCTACCACCAGGTCAATAGTCCCATCAATACGATCGTCGTTACGAACGGGCAAGAAGAATGCTTTCAGGTGCCGTTCGTCCAGTACGAAATCGACAAGCTCTACGGGGGAACGGCGTCGTTCATTCATCCGATGGGCGACGGGTATCTCAACTTCACGTACGACACGCACGCGACCGACACGTTCGCGTATTACAGCTCTCCGGCAAACATTGCGGTACCCGACACGACCGAACGCTATACGACGTTCTCGTTGACCGGCGAGGTCGCCGCGACGCGGAATCTCTCGTTGAGCGCCGGCTTGTACAACACGATATGGAAACTGCTTGGGTCGCAAGCCGTGATCGACCAAACGACGCAACAGGCCTATTTGGTCGGCATTACACGAACCCTGGCGCGCTTCGATCCGCATCTCGCGCTCGTGTTTCGCCCGGGCCGCAACGTGTCGTATCGGCTCTCGTACGGGACGTCGGAAACCTTCCCGTTTGCCGGACAGGTCAGCGGGCTGCCGTCGTATCAGCCGCCGGCCGCATCGTCGAACTATCAGGCATATCTGTTGCAGAAGAACCCGTACTTGAATCCCGAGCGCAGCGTCGCGTTCGACCTCGGCGCCGAAACACGGCTCCGTCGGGACATGACGGCCGGCCTCGATATCCAGGACACCACGATTCACGACGTCTTCGAACCGCTGACATTTGCTTCGGCTACTCCGAATACGACGGTCACGGAGCCCATCAACGTCGCGCAACTCCGTTTGCAATTGGCGACGCTGAAATTCGCGTACGCGCCGCCCGTTGGGTTCGGGTTCAACCTCTCGGCCACGGCCGAACGGGCAATCGTCAACGGCATTCCGCCCTCTGTGTATGCGAATGGCCCGGCGCTGCCGGCCAATGCCGTTCAAATTTGCGGAAACGGCCAGGTGTATCCAGACAACCCGGTCTGCATTCCGTATCTCAAAGGGTACGGCCAGTTCAGCTATACCTGGCACAACGGGACGTTCGCGTCCCTCGGCGTCGACTACGAAGGCGTAAACAACAGTTACCTTCAGCCGCCGTTCGCACAGGTCGATGCCACCGTACGTAAGCCGATCACGCGATCGCTGGAGTTCCAAATCGCATTTCAGAACCTGCTCAATACGAATAACTTCTACAACCTGCCGTACTTCGGCCAGGGCGTGCCGTTGATCGCCGGTTCGGGAAGTGGCTTAACCTCGGAACCGTCGACGTATGTCCCCGCGCCTCCACGTACCGTGCGAATTCAACTGCGTTACCATCTCGGACGCTGAGGGACGACCATCGTGCAGTCACACAGGTCTGAGATCCCGGTCATCGATCTCTCGCCGGCCCGGTGCGGATCGGCCGAGCTCGCGTCGCTCGCGCGTGAAATAGGAGCAGCCGCGCGGCAGATCGGGTTTTTCACGGTCGTCAATCATGGCATCCCGCCGGGCCTCTGCGCTGACGTGCTCCGCGTGTCCCGTGCGTTTTTCGCCTTGCCCGAAGCGGCGAAGGAGCGCATCTCATTCGAACACTCCCCGCAATTCTATGGTTTTTCACCGATGGGCGCCGAGCAGCTCCATCCCGACCGTCCGGGCGATCTCAAAGAATCCTATAACATGGGTCGCGACCTCGCACCCGACGATCCCGATGTGATTGCGGGTAAGCCATTCCATGGACTAAATCTTTGGCCCGATGCCGCGGAGTTCCGCGAAACGTTGCTGACGTACTTTACTGCTGCGCACGCCCTTTGCGTCGCGCTGCACCGCGCGGTTGCGATCGATCTTGGCGTCGAACCTAATTTCTTCGACGCGAAACTCGATCGCACGCTGGGCGTGCTGCGTCTGCTGCATTACCCGCCGCATCGGGGCCATTTCGATGACGTTCTTTATGGAGCTGCGCCGCACACGGACTACGGCAACATCACACTGCTCATGCAAGACGACGCCGGCGGACTTGAAGTCCAATCGCGCGACGGTCACTGGGTCGCCGTTCCGCCGGTTACCGGCGCGCTCGTATGCAATATCGGCGATGCTTTGATGCGCTGGAGCAACGACACCTATATCTCGACCCCGCATCGTGTGGTAAATAGATCCGGTCGCGAGCGTTACTCGGTGGCGTTCTTTGGAGATCCGAACGGTGACGCCACGATCGAGTGCCTGCCGCAATGCAGCTCGGTCGAGCGCCCGCCGAAGTATGCACCGATCGACTATGCCGACTACCTCGCGCGCAGATTGGCAGAAACCTACCAGAGGCCACTCGCGACCGGCGTCGAGACGGTGTAAGGTGCCGATGAAATTACGGGTTGAGGAGAGCGGAGCGTCCGTAGTCGCGCAGGGTGTCAGCGCAGAGCATCAGTCGATGCCGCTCGAGCATGTGTTCTGGAGCCACTTCTCGCGGAACCTCGGCTCATCGGGTTGGGTGATCGGCGTCCTTGCCGCAGCGCTGGGTTTGGGCTTCTGGTGGGGGCTGGCAGCGATCCTAGTCGGAAATGTCCTGGGCTCGATCCCCGTTGCGTTCTGCGCGGTGATGGGTCCGAAGACCGGCCTGACGCAGATGGAGGACTCTCGCTTCGCGTTCGGCCAAGCGGGCACGCGGCTTCCGTCATTGATCAACTGGTTGTGTTGCGTGGGTTGGGACGCCGTCAACAACGTTCCATCGACCATTGCCTTAGTCGCGCTCGTCGCGATGAGCGGATTCTCCGCGCCATTCTGGGCTGCGCTTGCGTTCTTAGCGACGCTCCAACTGATCGCTAGTATGTACGGACACGACGTCGTGCAACTGCTGCAGAAGTATTTGGGATATGCGCTCTTGGTGATTTTCGGAATCGTCGGGGCAATGGCCGTCGCGAAGGGCGGCAGCATATCGCCTCCGGCGCAGCCGGCAACACTCGCGACTTTTCTACTCGCCGTCTCGCTGATCGCGAGCTACAACCTCGGCTGGGCGCCGTATGCCGCCGATTACACGCGATACCTACCGAAGGCGACGCCATCGCACAAGATCTTCGGCTTGAGTTTCCTTGGGATGATCGTTTCGGGCATCGCGATCGAACTGTGCGGCTTTCTCACCGCCAGCAAGATTCCCGACACGTCTCCAACCGCACTCATCAAGAGTATCACCGACCTCACCGGCGGCTTTGCCCCGCTCGGCCTCTTCGCACTCGCGATCTCGTCCGTTGCCGTAAATTCGCAGAACGACAATACTGCCGCCTATAGTCTTATCTCGGCGGGCGTGAAGCTACCGCGGTGGGTTTCCGCCATCGTCACGGCCGGTCTCGGCTTTCTGCTTGCGGTCGTCGGCGCCGGACAATTTGCGAGCCTTTACTCAAACTATCTCGTCGTGCTCGTTTACTGGATTTCACCGTGGGTCGGAATCGTTCTCGCAGACTGGTGGCTTCACCGTAGCGGCGACACGCCATATGCTCGTGGCTGGGGAGCGGGTGCCACGATCTTCGTCGTCGTCACGTTACTGACGATCCTGCTATTTTCGTCGACATCGGCGTACACGGGTCCAGTGGCAAAGATGTTGGGCGGCACCGACATCGGCTATTTGGTCGGATTCTTTGCTGCGGCTGGAGCCTATCTCGTTTGGCGAATGCCGCGCGCCGCTTCGGCGACGATGGCCTATAAGGAGCTTCTATGAGTGTGGAATCCGAAATTCCCGTTATCGATTTCGCCGGCTTTAGCGCTAAGAGTTCGAGCCGGAAAAGCGAAATCGCGCTCCGGATTCGCGACGTGAGCGCAAAGCTGGGCTTCATTTACTTGTCTGGGACCGGGATCTCGCAAGAGTACGTCGATCGCATGTTCGCGCAATCGAGCGCATTCTTCAATCTTCCGGAAGCGCAGAAGGACGCGCTGTTTGAGGCGCACCGCGTAAACGCCGACTTGGAGTGCGGTTACGTGCCGCGGGGCCGGGAGCATGAAGACGCGCAGGCGCCGAGCGATATCAAGGAAGCATTCGACATTTTTCAGCGAGAGGGGTACATTCGCGTGGCCTTTCCTCGCACCACGGACGATGCGAGCGTACCGGAAACGATCATGCCGTTCGTTGAAGCTTTCGGCTCATTTCACACGCTCTGCGCGAGCGTCGCAAACGACGTACTCCGGGCTTTCGCTATCGGTTTCGAACTGCCGGAAACGTACTTTGTGACCCGCCATGGCAAAAACAGCACGCTGCGGTTGCTGCACTATCCGCCGGTTACGACCGCCGCGCTCGACGGTCAAATGCGTGTCGGCTCGCACACGGATTTTGGCACCATGACCTTGCTCTTTCAGGATCCGAGCGGCGGACTCGAGGTCCTCTCCGCGGATGGGCGGTGGTTGCGCGCTCCCTCGATTCCCGGCACGGTCCTGATCAACATCGGCGATTTGATGCAACAATGGACCAATCTCGAATTTCGTTCGACGCAGCATCGCGTTGCGATTCCGACCGACGCAAGCATCGGGCGCTCGCGCTTCTCGATCGCCTTTTTCTGCGAACCAAACAACGAGACCGAAGTCGCGTGCCTGCGGGGCGCGAACAACAGCGAACGGCCACTATTCGAACCGGTATTTGCCGGCGATTATCTGCGCGGCCGGCTCAACAGCACCCTCATCGCGCGAGCATAGCGATGCTCGACTTGGTCGTGCGCGGAGCGAACCTTCCAGATGGGCGCAACGGGTATGACATCGGCGTCATCGGCGGGAAGATCGTCGAGATCGCTCCGCAACTCGCGGCACCCGCGGCTCGCGAAATCGACGCGCGCGGTCGGCTAGTGACGCCTCCGTTCGTCGATAGCCACTTTCACATGGATGCGACGCTCAGCGTCGGCCGGCCGCGTTTCAATGAATCAGGTACGTTGCTCGAAGGCATCGCGATCTGGGCCGAACAGAAGCCGCTTTTGACGGCGGAAGACGTTCGCGAACGGGCGCTGGAGCTCTGCCGCTGGGCGATAGCGCGCGGAAACCTCGCGATTCGCACGCACGTCGATATTTGCGATGACCGGCTACTGGCGGTCGATGCGTTGCTCGACGTCCGGGAAACGATGGCGCCGTACATCGATCTGCAACTCGTCGCATTTCCACAAGACGGATTTCTGCGCGATGCCAGCGCGCGCGTCAATTTGTTGCGAGCGCTCGACCGCGGCGTAGACGTCGTCGGCGGAATTCCCCACTTCGAGCGTACGATGGCGGACGGCGCGGCGTCGGTCAGCGAACTGTGCGAAATCGCCGCGAAGCGTGGATTGCTCGTAGACATGCACTGCGACGAGACCGATGACCCCCTTTCCCGGCACGTTGAGACGCTGGCGGCCGAAACGATGCGGCTTGGCCTTCACGGGCGCGTAACGGGATCTCACCTCACCTCGATGCATAGTATGGACAACTATTATGTTAGCAAGCTGCTGCCGCTGATGCTCGAGGCTGGTGTGCACGCCGTCGCCAACCCGCTGATCAACATCGTAATCCAAGGACGTCACGACACGTATCCGAAGCGTCGCGGGATGACACGCGTCAGCGAAATGGCGGCGATCGGTATCAACGTCTCATTCGGCCACGACTGCGTCATGGATCCATGGTACAGCTTGGGCTCTCACGATATGCTTGAGGTGGCCCACATGGCCGTGCACGTCGGCCAGTTGACCGGTCGCGAGGAGATGCGCGGAGCGTTTATGAGCGTGACTGCGAACGGAGCGCGCACGCTCGGTCTAGCCGGCTACGGGTTGGAAGTCGGAAAGAATGCCGATCTAGTCGTCTTGCAAGCGGCCGACCCGATCGAAGCGATTCGTTTGCGAGCCAACCGCCTATGTGTGATTCGTCGCGGCAACGTCATCGCCGAGTCGCCCGCGGTTGAGTCGCAGATCTTTATCGGAGACCGCGCGCGGCGCGTGGACTTCGGCGCGGGCGCTCAGTCGTAGCCCGATTTGAAGCGCGAGCGAGCGAAATCCCCAAAGAGAATCGGCGCGTGTTTCGCCGGGCGGTCCGGACCTTCACACGACGGTAGGCACGATACGACGGCATCGCCGTGGACATCTCCGAAGAGAGCGACCGAGTGCCGATCGCGCCCGGTGTCGTTGAACACGCGATGCGGCGTAGATACATAGGTATCGTTGCTCCACCGCATCAAGCAGTCTCCGATGTTGCACATCAATGCGTCCGCTCGCACTTCGGTTGGGATCCAGTTCCCTTCCCGGGTCCGTAACTCGAGGCCCTGGTTGTCCTGCGCCAACAGCGTGAGGTTTCCGAAATCGGTATGCGGCCGAATGCCCCAACCATCTCGTCCTTTGGGATGAGGCGGATAGTGCAGCATCCGCAGATTCACCATGCGGGGAAAGAACGGTTTGAAATAGTCGATGTCGGCTCCGAGGTCGACCGCAATCGCCTGATGGAGTCGGATGATGAGTTCGGCGCCGCGGTCGTAGTACTCGGTCAAGCTCTCGCGAAAGCCCGCTAGATCGGGCCAGCGACGCGGCGCAAAGATCGACTTACCGGCGAGCAGATCCGGGTCGTCGGCCGAGATCTCCGGGCCGATGTCGAACGCTTCGTGCGGTTCGCCATTCTCCCGGTCAAGCCGCGTATAGCCGCAGAAATAGCTTTCTATCGCAACGCGCTCCTTCGCCTCGAGCGGCATCGCGAAAAAACGTTGGGCTTCGCGGATGACTTCCGCGACGTTCCGTTCGAGGCCGTGGTTTACGATCGAAAAGAATCCTATCGATCGTGACGCAGCACCGATCTGACGACCGACGTCTTCGAGATCGGAGCGTTTGCCGGAGCTGAGACCGCCGACGTCGATGGTCGGAACCTGGTGGGCGGAGACGAGGACATCCACGTGGCTTCCTCCGGGTGAAAGCGCTTCTCGGCGACGCTCTTTTCCGCTACTATAAGCGGCGCGTTGCACGCCGCGCAAGCACTTTCCGGGATGTTTTTCCGGCGGACAATTGCGGTGCAGCGGAAGCGAAACAACTTGTTCTTTTGGACAATGCTACAACGAGCTTCGCGGGCTATACTAGGGTGTGAACCTCGGTCGTCTGGGTATTGTGCTCGCAGCGCTGCTGCTTACATCGAGTTGCGCGAAAGCGGGACTGTCGGCCGAAACCGGACGCCATCCGTGGACGCAACCGCATGTACTGCGGATCGTCGACAGCGAAGAACCGGATTCGCTCAACCCGATCGTCGGATACGCGCAGACCGACGTGCACGTCTCGATGTTCTGGGCCGGATATCTGTTCAATTGGAGCGACGGCAACCGCTTCGTTCCCGAGCTTGCTACGGTTCTTCCGACGCTTGCCAACCACGGGGTGTCGGCAGATGGCAGAACGATCACCTACCATCTGCGCCGCGGCGTCAAGTGGCAAGACGGCGCGCCGTTCAGTGCTGACGACGTCATCTTTACGTACCGCGCCGTGATGAATCCAAAGAACGCGGTGCAATCGCGTAGCGGCTACGAGCTGATCGCTCGCATCGATAAAATCGACGACGCGACGATCGTCATTCACTTGAAGCGCCCATGGGCGCCGTTCGTCGCGACGTTCTTCACGATGTCGGCCGAGACGTATCCCGTACTTCCCGCGCACCTGCTCGCTCGCTATCCGGATATCAATCGCATCGCATACAACGAGCGGCCGATCGGTACGGGACCCTTCAAGTTCGTGAAATGGGATCATGGCCAACAGATCCGTTTCGTCGCCAATTCAAACTACTGGCGAGGCCGGCCGAAACTCGATGAAGTCGACTACCAGATCGTCCCGAACGAGAACACGATTCTGACGATGCTCCGGACACATGAGGCGGACCTAGAGTTAGGCGCGTCCCAGTCGCTGATCGCTTCGTATCAACGCATCGAAGGCGTCCGCGTCGAGCTCACGCCCGACAACCAGTACGTCTTTTACGACTTCAACTTGGCGAATCCGATCTTAGCCGATCTGCGGGTTCGGCAAGCGCTGGTCTTGGCGACCGATCGGCAAGCCCTAATCGCCAACGTGACGCATGGCGTGCAGATCGCGGGCGAAGGGGATCAGGAGCCCTATCTTGGTTGGAGCGATGCGAAGATTCCGTTGACGCCCTACGATCCCGCCCGTGCGCGTGCGATCCTGGATGCCGATGGTTGGCGCGTGGCAGCCGACGGCATCCGCAGGAAGAACGGCCGACGCCTTGCGCTGACGATGGCCTATCAGACCGGGACCGTCGCCGCAGCCAGCAGCGTGCTCCTCACGCAGCGGTGGTGGTACGAAATCGGCGTCGATCTCATGATCAAGGACTATCTGGCGCCGGTCTTCGGCGGCAGCTACAATGCTGGCGGCATCCTGTTAACGGGTAAGTGGGACGTGGCCCTGACCCGCTGGTATAACGGCGTCGATCCGGACGACTCGATCCTCTATCGCTGCGATCAATTTCCGCCGCAGGGCTGGAACATTTCGCGTTTCTGCGATCCGCGTGTGGAAGCTGCCGAAGACGAGGCGATCGCTTCGAACGACGTCCGAACCCGAGCGCGGGCCTACGGCACGATCGCGTCGCTCCTGGTAGCCGAACGTCCGTTCGAGACGTTATGGTTCGTGCGGAACGTGAACGTTTACAACAGCGATTTGAAGAATTTTCGCCCCGCTCATGCAGTCACGGAAATCTGGAATCCCTGGCAGCTTGATATCTAATCCGCCGCCTAGCGTTCGTTAAGGAGAAAACGCGCCTGCGGGCCCTTGCCGTCGCTCGCCTGGGCGACGACGACGACATCTTCCGGCGTCACCGTCCAAATCGTCAGCTTGATCGTGGCCTTGCCTTTGACACTGGCAACATCGTAGGCACTCGTGTCGACGCGCGCCACCGTATCCGGCTGGTCGGAGGCGGGGAACTCGCAGCCCTTGGTGATGCAGCGAAAGCGGATCTTGGTCTTGGCCGGGACGACGTCCACCACCAGCGCTTTGTCGAACTTCGTTTCATAGCGGTCCGCGCGGGCCGCAACCCACGCGCGTGCCGTCTGCGGGGTTCCGGAGCGGATCGTGAGCCGCACGAGTTCGCTCGCCGGCGCCGCCGTAAGCGAGCAGCCGGTGATGACGGCAGCGGCGAAGCACATCCGCGCATGAACGTTCACTCGCAACGAAGTTGCACGCCGCCGGAGCCGCCCCCCGCTAATCCGGCTCGGACAGCCAAGCTCGAAAGATGTCATACTCTCGGGCAAGCGCGGACTGCGCCGCGACGCCGTCGTGGAGCTTACACGCGTGCAGCAACTGTTTGTGCACGGCCACCGTGCGCTGCAGGAAGTCGCTGAGGTGAGCGCCGCCCGGTTCATCGTAGCGCAGGCGCCATTTATTGACGGTCTCCAGCATGCGCGGGCGTCCGGCCGGGGCCAGGAGCAGTGTGTGAAAATGCAGGTGTAAACCGCGTACGTCATCACCCCGGCGCGCGCGGCCGATGGCTTCGAGCGTTTCGCTCGCGCGGCGAACGTCGTCGAGCGATTGTCGAGGAAGCGCATGATCGAGCAATCGCGATTCGATGCATTCGCGCATTTCGACGATCTCGAGCAAGTCCGACGACGGCAGCGCGAGTGCGACCGTTGCGCCCTTGTTCGGAAGATAGACGATATAGCCGTCGGCTTCGAGCGTGCGCAGCGCTTCACGTACGGGAATCCGGCTAAGGCCGAATTGAGCGGCGAGTTCCGCTTGAACGAGCGTGCTGCCGGGCGGCAGTTCACCGCACTCGATCTGCGAGCGCAGAACATCGGCGATCTGATTCGCCGTGCCTTTGATGACCGGGTGCCGCTTTGCACCCGTGCTTGACGGCGTCACCGCTTGATTGTATACATGTTTACATGGCACGGTCAATATGTCTGATGACGATTGCGGCGCTCGTGGCCTTCACTGCGGCCGGCGCAGGAGCTACCGACCGCGCTCCGCTGCCCATCGCCCATATTGCGTATCAACCGCGCGAACGGCTAATGGCGGTTTCCGTCCACATCACCGGGTATGAATCGCGCGCGCTTACGTTCGTCGTCGACACGGGTGCGCGGCACACCGTGATCGATCGGGCGGTTGCGCACGCGCTGCGCGTGCGCGTCATTTCGGCCGACCGCATGGCCGGCGCCGGCAAAGGCACCGTGACAATGCAACATGCGGTTCCGCTAACGTTCACGATCGGCAATGCGCGGCTCACCGTCACCGACCCGTGGATTCTCGATCTGAATCATCCGGAAATGGCCGGGCATCTCGACGGACTTCTCGGGGCGGACTTTTTCGCGAAGTACATCGTACGGATTGATCCGGTCGCACGGACGCTGGAGGTCTATCTTCCGGAAACAATTATCGACGATCGCGCAGGATCGGCAATACCGCTCTACGATATCGACAACCGGCTCTTCGTCGATGCGAAACTCACCGTCGGCTCGACGATTCAAACCCATCGGGTACGCATCGATACGGGATCGGGCGATGCTCTCTCCGACGACATCGTCCGTTTGGCAAAATATCAAGTGCGGGCACGTCAGGGCGTCGGCCTTGGGCAATCGTACGTCGATGTGTCGGGACTGATCGATCGCGTGCAGCTCGGGCCGTACGAAATTTTCCGCTCCTGGGGCGCGTCGAACAGCCGCCCCGCGATGGGCATGGAATTACTGCGCCGGTTCACGTGCACCGTCGATGTGCCGCACGGCCTCTTACGCCTTCGCCCGAATGCTCGCTACCGCGATTCCGTGCCCGCCCCCCGATGAGCACCTTCACCGAACGTGACGCTACGCCTGACGATGCCGCTTGGATCGTGGCGCTCCATGCCGCCCCGCACGCGCGCCCGTTCTTGCAGCAGCCCACGGAGCAGGGGGTCCGAGCATCACTGGGCCGCGAGAACTACGCCGAGCGCATCGTGCTCGACGACGCGGGCGAGCGGGTGGCGCTGTGGCGGGCAAGCCTCGACGAGGCGTGGATTGCGGAGCTGCGCACGCTCGCTGTCGCGTTGCCCGGCAAAGGTGCCGGAACGTGGGCATTGCGGCGTGCGCTCGCGTGGGCGTTCGGCGAGCGCGGCGTCCATCGCGTTTTCTTGTACGTGACCGCAGCCAATGCGCGCGCGCGGGCGTTGTACGAACGGTACGGACTGACGTTGGAAGGCACGGAGCGAGACGGCTTCCGGTCCCCGGACGGCACGTTCGAAGACCTCTGTCATTACGGCATACTCGAAGACGAGTGGAGAGACACACGACGATGAGCACCCCATCCACCAGCGCCGCCGCGGCGGCCGGCACCCTGACCATCGGGGGCGATCTTACCGTGAACCGGATGGGCTTCGGTGCGATGCGCATCACCGGCACGGGCATCTGGGGTCCGCCTGCCGATCGTGACGTTGCGAAGAACGTGCTGCGCCATGCGGTCGCGAGCGGCGTGAACTTCATCGACACTGCCGATTCGTACGGACCGGACGTGAGCGAAGAGCTGATCGGCGAAGCGCTCGCGCCCTATGCGGCGGGACTCGTCATTGCGACGAAGGGCGGCCTCACGCGGTCGGGTCCGAACGAATGGGACAACGATGCCCGGCCCGTGCATTTGAAGCAGGCGCTCGAAGGCAGCTTGAAACGCCTGCGCCTCGATTGCATCGATCTCTATCAGTTGCACCGGCACGATCCGAAGGTGCCGTATGCGGAATCGGTCGGCGCGCTGGCCGAGATGCAGCGCGCCGGGAAGATCCGTCACATCGGCGTCTCGAACGTCAGTCTCGAGCAGTTGGCGCAAGCGCGCACCATCGTCACCGTCGTCTCCGTGCAGAACCGCTACAACTACGAAGACCGCTCGTCTGAAGACGTGCTCGACGTGTGCACCAAGGACGGACTCGCGTTTCTCCCCTGGGCACCCGTCGGCGGCCCGAATCCGATGAACGTGCAACGGCTCGAGAAACTCGCTCGCGATCATAGCGCGACGCCGCTGCAAATCGCGCTTGCGTGGCTGCTCAAACGCTCGCCCGCGATGCTGCCGATTCCGGGTACCGGCTCGATCGCGCATCTCGATGAAAATATTGCCGCCGCGGCGCTCCACCTCAGCGACGAGGAATTCCATCTGCTAGGCGACGCGCATGCTGTTTGATCCGTTCGACCTGGGTCCGCTGCACCTCAAAAACCGGATGGTGATGTCGCCGATGACGCGCAGCCGCGCGCTCGAAGCCAATACACCTAACGAGCTCATGGCGGAGTACTACGCGCAGCGTGCGTCGGCCGGTCTGATCGTCACCGAAGGGACGTCGCCATCGCCCAACGGGATCGGCTATCCGCGTATCCCCGGCCTCTACAACCAAGAACAAGTACGCGGCTGGAAAGGCGTCACCGATGCGGTCCACGCGCTGGGCGGTACGATCTTCGTGCAGTTCATGCATACCGGACGCGTCGGCCAGATCGCGAACCTGCCCGCCGGCGCGGAAGTCGTAGCACCAAGCGCCGAACTCTTGGCCGGCGAGATGTATACCGACGCGAACGGCATGCAGCCCTACACGCCGGCGCGCATGATGACCGGGCGCGATATCGAAGCGGCGATCGCCGAGCACGTGCATGCAGCCCGTTTGGCGCGCGAAGCGGGCTTCGACGGGGTTGAATTGCACGGAGCGAACGGGTATTTGATCGAGCAGTTCCTGAACGCAAACGTGAATCACCGCGACGACGCGTACGGCGGCAGCAGCGAGCGTCGCAATCGTTTCGCGCTCGACGTCGCCCGCGCTACGGCCGACGCCATCGGCGCCGATCGCGTCGGCATCCGGCTCTCGCCGTACGGCGTCTTCAACGGCACCGGTCACTACCCCGAACAAGATGCGCAATATCTCGCGCTCGCCCGGGAACTCTCGAACATCGGCCTGCTGTACATGCACGTGCTCGATCACTCGGCCATGGGCGCGCCGCCCGTTCCAGCGGAGTTCAAGCTCCAAATGCGCGAGACGTTTACCGGCGCGTTCGTGCTCGCCGGCGGTTTCGAACTCGAGACCGCGGAGGCCGCGTTGCGCGAGAAGCGCGCCGACCTCATCGCGTTCGGACGACCGTTCCTCGCCAATCCCGATCTTGTAGCGCGGCTGCGTTCGGGGGAGCCGCTCAATGCGCCGGATATGGCGACGTTCTACACGCCCGGCCCGAAAGGTTACACCGACTACCCGACGATCGCGGCCTAGTGGCAGAACCGGCGCGCTGCGGCTGGGCGCTCGGCTCGCCGGCAATGACCGTCTATCACGACAAGGAGTGGGGCGTACCCGTGCACGACGACGCGGTGCTCTTCGAGTTCATCACGCTCGAAGGCGCGCAAGCCGGCTTGAGTTGGCAAACCGTGTTGAACAAGCGGGAACGTTATCGCACGGTGTTTGCCGGCTTCGATCCCGCACGCGTGGCGCGCTTCACGCCCAAGAAGATCGAGACGATCCTCGCCGACGCGGGCGTTATCCGGCATCGCGGCAAGATCGAATCGACCGTCTCGAACGCGCGGGCGATTCTGGCCATCGCCAAAGAGTTCGGTTCGTTCGATGCGTACCTGTGGAGCTTCATCGGCGGCAAGCCGCTGGTGGAACGGCCGAAGACGATGGCACAGGTTCCGGCTTCGACCCCGCTCGCCGAAGCGCTCAGCAAAGATTTGCGCAAACGCGGGCTGCGCTTCGTCGGTCCGACGATCGTCTATTCGTTCATGCAAGCGGTCGGGCTCGTAAACGATCACCTAACAAGCTGTTTTCGCGCGCGCTAGCCAGGAGTTCAGCTTCCCCCGGTCCTATGGGACGGCATGGCACGCGTCTGTACGGTAATCGCCGCATCGCACTCCCCGTTTTTGTTCACACCCTCGGAACAATGGGAACCGGGCCGAGCGACGCGACTCGCGCGCGGCGGGCTCTCGCCCGAGACGACGGTCGATACGGTGGCTGAGAACGCCGTGAAGGAAGCGCGCATCAAAGCCGCGTTCGGCGTGTTACGCGAACGCCTGACCGCTTCCAAGCCCGACGTCTTGCTGATTTTCGGCGACGATCAGCTCGAGCAATTCGACTTCAAAAATTTTCCCGCGCTCTCGCTGTTTACCGGCGAATCGTATTCCGGCTACAAGATTTCACGGTGGGTCGGTTTACCGGTTGGTCCCAAGCGCCCGGAACGCGAGAAGACGCCCGAGAACTGGGTAACGGTGCAAAGCCATCCCAAATTTTCGCACGCGCTCATGCGCGAGTTGATGGTCGACGGCTTCGATCTCGCGTTCACCAATGAACTGCCCGATCCCGACGAGGGGATGGGCCATGCGTTCATGCGGCCGTCGTACTACATCGATCCCGAATACAAGATTCCGAGCGTGCCGTTTTTCGTGAACTGCTACTACGGTCCGCAGCCGACGGCAAAACGCTGTTATCAACTCGGCCGCGCGGTGCGGGCGGCGATCGAACGGATTCCGCTCGACCTCAACGTCGCGGTGATCGGTTCGGGCGGCTTGTGGCATCTGCCGAATTATCCGAATTCGTGGCTGGACGAAACGTTCGATGCCAACATCCTTGCGGGCATTAAAGCCGGCGATGCGCGCAAGACGGCGGAGTATTTCGACAGCGTCGTGCCGCCGTTCGATCCGGCGAATAAAGCCAGCGTCAACCTCGCCAGCGGCGGGACCGGCATGGTGCTCGGTTACGGCGGCGGCACGGGTGAAACGCGCAACTGGATCGTTGCTAGCGCCGTCGCCGACGGCAAACCCGGCACGGTCGTCGATTACATTCCCGTGTATGCATCGCCCATCGGCGCGGGCTTCGCGTACTGGGATAATCCGTGATCGTCTAGCCGAGCAAACGTTTGAGGAAGGCGTCGTGTTTGTACGACGCCGACTGGCCGAACTTCACCACGATCGCCGCGGCCGACGGAATGACGTACATCGCTTGGCCGCCCGAACCGCTGGCGTGCACGATATCCGGCGGCGTGGCAATGGGACGTAACCACCAGCCGAGGCCATAGCGCGGGTTCGCGCTCGAACCTTCGAAGCACGGTGCGAGCGAGGCCTCGCGCACCAGCGGCTTCTCCTGCCACGCGCCGCGCGCGAGTACGAGCCGGCCGAATTTCAGCCATTCGCGCGCGGTGAGAAACGCACCGGTCGGGAGCGGCTGCGTACCGTCTTTGAGCGAGCGCCACGCACCGACGTGCAGCCCGATCGGGTCGAGCAAACGTTCCCGCAAGTACGCGTGCGGCGTCAGCCCGCGGGGCTCGAGTTTGCGCGCCAGCACCGCGCCGAATACCTGAAGCGGAATGCCGCCGTAGGTGAAGCGTTCGCCCGGCTCGTCTTTGATCGGCGTGGCGATGGCTTTCTCGTACAGCGGCACCGCCGCGCCCAAGCCGCCGAAGCCGATGCCGCTCGTCAGCGCGAGCAGTTCGCGCAGCGTGACGCGCGCGTGGCGTTCGTCGGCCGTCCATTCCGGTATCGTCTGCGCGACGCGTTCATCGAGATCGAGCAGTCCGTCGTCGTGCGCCGCCGCAGCGGTGACACCCCAGAAGCTCTTCGTGCCGCTGTAGAGCGCATGCGGCTTCGCCGCGTCGTAGCCGTTCGCGTAGTGCTCGAGGACGGTCGCGCCGCCTACCTCGATCAGGAGAGCGTGGAGGGCGTGCCGTTCGGCATACGCGAGCGCTGCGTCCGCATCCATCCCGGCAGGCATGCGACGAACGATGCGATAGTTCCGGTACATGATCGACGGATTCAGCGAACGGCGCATCGCCACGGGCGAGGTGGAACTCAACGTCGCGATCGGCGGCGCGGGTCCGCCGCTCGTCTGCCTGCACGGCTATCCGCAGTCACACCTCACGTGGCGTAAGGTCGCGCCGGCGCTCGCCGAACGTTACACCGTCGTCCTGCCCGACCTGCGCGGTTACGGCGCAAGCGAAATCGTCGCATCGGACGACGCCCACTTCAACTACAGCAAGCGCGTGATGGCGCGCGATGTCGTTGCGCTGATGGCCGCGCTCGGTTACGGCCGCTTCTTTCTCGCCGGCCACGATCGCGGCGGCCGCGTTGCTTACCGCCTCGCACTCGATGCGCCCGAACGCGTCGCGGCGATCGCAACGCTCGACATCGTTCCCACGCTCGAGAACTGGGAAGCGATGGATTACCGGCGCGCCTACAGCGCGTATCACTGGCAATTTCTCGCGCAGCCGGCGCCGCTGCCGGAACGCTTGATCGGCAGCGATCCCGAGTGGTACTGCGCCCAGCAAATCGGCGCGTGGCTCGAAGATCGCAGCGCCACGGATGAGGCGGCGCTCGACGCGTATTGCAAAGCTTTCGCGCGGCCCGGCGCCGTGCACGCGGCGTGCGAAGACTATCGTGCCGGATACACGTGCGATCTCGAAGCCGACCGCGCCGATCGCGACGGCGGGAAAAAGATCGAAGCGCCGCTGCTCGTGCTCTGGGGCGCCGGGCACGACGGCAAGCGTTCTCCGCATTTTCCGAAACTATGGGAGCGTTGGGCCACCGATCTCACCACGATGCCGATTCGCAGCGGGCATTTCCTGATGGAAGAAGCGCCGGTTGAGACCGCCGCGGCGCTACGCGGGTTCTTCGACGCCCGCGCGGGCGTCTTTCACTGACGCGCGGTTCGCTTGAAGTTCGACGCGCGTACCGAACGGCGTGCGTTCGACTTCCACTGCGTCGGCAAACGCGCGCATCAGGGGTAAGCCGAAGCCGCGGCCCTCAACGGCAACGTCGCTGTGCCACGAACCGAAGTCCCGGATCTCTACGGTCACCGCATCGATCGTCGCCCGCCCGCGCACGCGCAGCGCGCCGGGTGCGCCCTGGTAGGCGTGTTCGATCGCGTTTCCGATCGCCTCGCCCGCCGCAACGAGGAGATCGCCGACGCGGTCGGCCATGCCGGCGCCGTTGAGAAACCGGGCGATCGCCGTGCGCGCGCGGCCGGCGTTAGCCGGTTCGGCCGGCAGCGTGAGATCCAAGCGATCCAGCGTTGCGGATGCCGTAACGGCGAGGAGTGCGACGTCGTCGAGCGGGGCTTCATCCCCGAGCAGCATGCGGTAGACGGCGCCCGCAACATCGTCACCGGCAGAGGCCGATGCAAGCAGTGCGGCTTCCAAACGCGCCGGCGCCGTACCGGTGTCGCCGCTTTTGAGCAAACCGTTGGTGTAGAGCAGCATCGACGAACCGGGTTCGAGCCGGAACTCGACGTCTGCATACTGCGCGTTCGCGTCCGCGCCGAGGAGGCAGCCGGTGACGGCGGGATGTGTGATTTCCCCACGCGGATCGGCAATTGCCGGCCCGGCGTGGCCCGCCGATGCGAGCGTCACGTCGAGCGAGAGCGGTTCGAGTATGGCCACGAGTGCAGAGGCCAAACCTTCGTTGTGCGCGCGGGCCAGTACGCCGTTCACGCGCGTGAGGATCGCACTCGGGCGCGGATCGTCACGTGCCGACGAGCGGATTGCGGCGCGCAATGCCGACATCGCGACCGACGCATCGAGGCCGTGGCCGACGACATCGCCGATCGAGAGCAAGATGCGTCCGTCGGGCAGCGCCATGGCGTCATACCAATCGCCGCCGATCTGTTCTTCGCGGGCGGCCGGCGCATAGGCGACCGAAAGCGTGAGCCCCTCGACGGCCGGCAGCGATCCCGGTAAGAGCGCGCGCTGCAATCCGCTCGTTACGCTGGGTTCGCGTTCGGCGAGCGCCGCGGCGTGATACGCCATCGCCGCGCGATCGATGATGCGCTCTAAGACGGCGACGTCGGCGGACTGCAGATGCGGTCGCGTTTCCGCACCCAGGACCAGAATCGCACCGCGAACATCGCCGGCGATGACGAACGGAATGACGGCCGCCGAACGGAATTGCAGCGCGTCGAGAATGGCCATGTGGCGCGGTGCGCAGGCGAACGATGCGATCAGGGCGGGCGTAATCTCCGGCACATACTCGGTTTCGCCGGTCGCGATCGCGCGCGCGATCGGTGAGCCGTCACTCATTGAGTGCGGATATTCGCGCTCGAGCATCCAGGCGAAATCGCGCTTCGCCGGTTGACGATGTACGACGCTCTTGAGTTGGATCGCATCGCCGTCGCGGAAGTAGGCCAAGTACCAATCGCCGAGCGCGGGCACGATGATGTCGCCGAGCGCGTCGAGCGTACGGCCCGGTCGCGTGATCCCGACAAAACGTTCTGCCGCAGCGGCGAGCAGACGCCACGTACGCACGTCGGCGCTCGCCACCGCGTCGGCCGTTTCGCGAAACGCCGAGCGCCGCCGCGCGAGCGCGTCGACGCGCGCGATCAGTTCGGCAACCGTGAACGGTTTGACGAGATAGTCATCGATGCCGACGTCGATGGCGGCATCTGCGGCCTCGTCGCCGCCCTTGCCTGAAAGTAAGACGATCGGAATGTCCGCCGTGCGCGGGTCTTCTCGCAACATGCGCGCCGCTTCGAAGCCGTCGATAAACGGCATCCGCGCATCGCTCACGATCACGTCGGGCCGGTGCGTGCGGGCCGCGGCGACGAGCGCGGCGCCGTCGCTGACCGTGTCGACCGCATACTTCGCCGCCAGCATCGTAGCGAGATACGCACGCAAGTCGGCGTTGTCGTCGGCGATCAGCACCCGCAGGCGGGTACCGGCTTCCGGCGCATCGCCGGTCACGGCCGATCCGGACGCCGGCGCGTCGGGGACGGTGGTGCCGGCAAAAAACGCCTCCGCAACCTGCTGCAAGCGCAACGCGGTGCGGCGCGCAAGCTCGATCGCGGCGCGGCCATCCACGTCGACGATCGTTCCGGCAAGTTCGTCGAGAGCCGCCGTCAGCAGCGTCCACGGCGTGCGAAGCTCGTCTTCAACCGCTTGCAAACGATCGTGGAGCGAGGACGCGATGCCGTCGCCGGAATCAGCGGTCATGCAACAAAGAGACTCCCGGGAAACGGAAAGCGAGCGGACCTGCCGGACCGCCGCATCGCCCGTTCCCAATTGGCGGAAAGCCTAAACGTAGGGCGGCGACTTCACCATATGCTGGTCGAGGTGCTCGTAACCGTTGCTCTCATAGAACTGCGGGGCGGGTTCGTGGGTACCGCCGCTGGTGACTTCGATTTGGCTGCAGCGGCGCTGCGCGGCGAACGACTCGGCTGCAGCGAGCAGCAGTTTACCCACGCCTTTACGGCGGTGATGTGCGCCGACCACGAGCGAGGTGATGCGCCCAATCCACACGTCGGCGTGGAAGCCGGGGAAAACGTGCACGCTGACGACGCCGATGACGTCCTCGGCCGACTCCGCGACGAACACGGCATCGTCGGGGCGCCCACCCACCAACTGCAGGCGGCTGAGAATGAAGCTCGGATGGGTTGAGTACCCGAGCTCGCCCAGCAGATCGGCGATTTTCGGGGCATCGGAGTCGACGGCGCGGCGGACAACAGGGGCGCTAATCACGAGGCATCCCCTTCGCGCGCCACAGGAGCGAGCCTGTCCTGAACCGGGTCGAAGGCAAGGCCGGGATCAAGGGGCGCGGTGGCTAACAGAAGACGCCGATGGATCAGCCGCCGCGTCACTTTCATGCCAATGAACGCTTCTTCATCGAGATCGCCTTCGAAGAGCCGTTACCCGAAGGAGCGATCCCGCTCGCCGAATTCGCCGGTCCGTTGGGTCCCGGCGGACCCGCGCTGACGTTCTGGACATCGACGGCCGGTCCGGCCGACAACGACGCGGGGCAGCGCCGCCAGGTGCGGCTGGTCGGCAAAATTCCCGAGGAAGCGCCGCCGGGCATGTATCGCGTCACGCACCTCGAGGTCCGCTGGGCGGCCGAAATGCCGCTGTCATGGGAAGCCGTGGGCGTGCCGATCAAGCACCTCGGCGGCGACGTCCTCATCTCGGTCGACGTCGCGACGGCGCGGTCGCAGCCGGCCATCCCGCGGGTCGTGGCCGCAGGCTAAGCGAAACGGCGTCGTGGTATGGAAATGAGATCGCTTCTTCAGCGCACCATGGCGTGCGCGTTCGTCCTCGGTGCGGCACTCGCGCTGGCGCCCGCGCCGGCCCGGGCCGATATCTCGCTCGAAGGCGGCGCCGCCGTCTCCGGCGGTAAGGCCGGCGCCGCCGGCGCGCTCTCGCTCGGACTCCTCAATTTGCCGCTCGTGCCGCTCGCGGGCGAGCTGACCGTTGCGGTGCCGTTCAACGGCGGCTACGCCACCACGTTTGACGCTCGGCTCTCGTTCGCCGGGACGGCCATCGGCGCCGGGGCGGGCTTTGGCACCCTCGGCGCGACGAATCGCACCGGCGCGATCTACGACGCGCTACTGGCCCACGGGATCGCCCCCCACACGGCGCTCGAAGCGCGCCTCTACTTCGGACCGTCGCGACCGTCCACGCTCTTCGCCGGCGTCCGCTTCTCGCTCTGAACCCGGAAGTACAGGGAACCAAGCGCTCGAGAGCGATTGGTTAGAACGATGTTCCCATATGACTCGGGGAATTTGATCCGGTGCGATTGCGGCCACGCCGTCTCCCAACACTCGGAGGCGGGCTGCTCGGCCGGGCCGCAGCCCTGCCGTTGCCAAAAGTCACCCGCCGCGATCGTGCTCGACGAGATCGCCCTCCTACGCCCGGAATGGCTCTCCGCTAAGCCCAACCAGAGCTAAGTAGAGAAGCGCGGGTTGCCGGCGATCCGGACGTAGGGCGAGCAGCCGTTCTGGGCGACGTCGTCGAGCGCGACGGTGTAGTGGCGGTTCGCGCGCAGGCCGACGGCGCTCGCGCGATAGTAGACCGGCGCGGGGAACGGCGCCCGGGCGGCGTGCGCCGGTGCTGCGGTGCGTTCGAGCGCAGCCGCGTGGCTAACGCCCTTGTCGCCGGTGGCGACGACCGAGACGGACTTCGGCAGTTCGCGCGATGCGACCACGAGCACCGGGGTGCCGGCCGAAACGCCGGCGCTGCCGGGTGCGGGCGAGACGAGTGCGACGTGCGTGCCGTAGGGCAGCGAGCACGGCAGGTTGGCGGTAACGATGGGCGCTGCCGGCATCGTCGTCGACGCCTCGACGGCGCCGCAGCCGGTGAGAAGCAGCACGGTCAAAGCGAGGGCGGCGAGCGGGCGGAACATGGTATCTAGGAAACGCCGCCGGGCTGAGAGCAGTGCCGTTCTCAGCAACTTTTCAGCCGCCGTTAATCGGCCGCTCCGAGGTCGAACAGCGAGGGCATGCCGCCGGTGGCGATGATGGCCGAGCAACGTAACCGAGCCTCCGCCAACGGCACGCGATCCTTGCGCACGAAGAGTTTGCGCCAATAGGCCTTGCCGCTGAGCTTTCCGATCAGATCGGAGGCTTGCCGTGCATCGACGATGCGCCCGGTGACGTGCACGCGTACGGTGGGTTTGCTCTCGTCGCCGCCGAGCGGCAGACGATGCAGCAACTGCTCCTGCGAATCGCTCCACACCGCGTCGCCGTAGGCAGCGCGCAATTCGCGCTCGCAGGCTTCGTAGGTGACGAGATCTCGCTCGGCGTTGAATTCCGCCGCGAGTCCATAGACGGTGACGCGCTCGCGCAAGCCGCGCGCCGCTTCGGACTGCGACGTGCGCATCGCATCGACCACGCGGAAGTCGTCCCAGGCGAGAAATTCATCGATCGGATCGAGGACGCGCGGATCGGGCCAGAGTTCTTCGAGCCCTTCGCGCAGCACGCGCTCGAATGCGCGTGTGGTGTGGTGGAAATAGATCGTCGCGAACATCCAATAGCGCGCGAGGACGAAGCTCTCGAGCGCAACCACACCGCGGCCATCGACGCCAAGTTCTTGGTGGCCGTCGTGATCGAAGACGCGCAGCGATGCGATCAGTTGTTCTACGTCGTAGCGTCCGTTCACCACGCCGGTAAAGTAGGCGTCGCGCAGCAAGTAGTCCATCCGGTCGGCGTCGAGGTTCGGTCCCGAGACGAGTTCGCGCAACACCGGATAGCGCGTCGATGTGCCGGTGATGAGCGCGAGCACTTCGGCGGCATCGACGTCGATCGCGGCGAGGTGCTGGGCGATTTCAGCGCGCGCAAGAATGTCTTCGGTGCGCTGCTCGTGGCGGATGCCGAGCACCGATTCGCAGGCGTGGCTGAACGGTCCGTGCCCGATGTCGTGCAGCAGCAAGCTCGCGCGCAGCAAGCGCCGCTGATCCGTATAGTCGCGCTCCGATGCGAACGCTTGCGGCGAATACGTGCGGATCGCTTCGAGTGCGCGCGTGCCGATCGCGAGGGCCCCGAGGGCGTGCGTGAAGCGTGAATGCTCCGCCGACGGAAACGCCAAGTAGGCCAGGCCGAGCTGGCGCAGCCGCCGCAGGCGCTGCACGGCCGGCGCCTCGAGCAGCGCGACTTCGCCCGCGTCGAGCTCGATGAACCGGTGGATCGGATCGAAGATCCGCTTGCCCTTGGCCACGCCGGAGCACTTCGGCGCCGAGAGAGGGTCCCATGCGGCGCGTCGAACGGGTGTACGATGCGGATCGACGACGGCGTGAAGCGGGACATCCTCGCGCGCACCGACATCGGCGAATATATCGGCGCGGTCGTTTCCTTGCGCAAACGCGGCAACGACCTGGTCGGCCTATGCCCGTTTCACGGTGAGAAGACGCCGTCGTTTCACGTTCACCCCGATCGCGGGTTCTTCAAGTGCTTCGGCTGCGATGCGGCCGGCGACGTGATTCGTTTCGTCCAACTGCACGACAACCTCGGCTTCGTCGATGCGATGCGCATGCTCGCGAAACGCGCCGGCATCCAACTCGAAGACGAGGATCCGGCGACGGCGCGCGTGCGCAGCGAAAAAGAAGCGATCTATCACGCGAACGACGTAGCAGCGAAGTTCTTCCACCGCGTGCTCACCCACGATCCCGAAGGCGAGATTGCTCGCCGGTATTGCGCGGACCGTGGCATCAGTTCCGAATCGATCACCCAATTCAAGCTCGGGTACGCCCCGGACCGATGGGACGGACTCACGACGGAACTCCAGCGTGAGGGCGTGGATCTTGGACTTGCGGAGAAAGCTGGTCTCGTAAAAAAAGGGCAGCGCGGCTTCTACGATTTTTATCGTGGTCGCTTGATGATTCCGACGCATGCAATAACCGGGGAAGTGATCGCATTCGGCGGCCGCCTCATCGGCGAGGGCGAACCGAAGTACCTCAACACAACCACGACGCCGGTCTACACCAAAGGCCGATTTCTCTACGCGCTTGGTGTCGCGCGGCGCGCGGCGCAGCGTGAAGGCAACATCGTGATCGTCGAGGGCTATCTCGACTGCGTTGCGTTGCACCAAGGCGGCGTCACCAATGCCGTAGCGTCCCTCGGCACGGCATTCACGGCAGATCAGGCCCGCGAATTGCGGAAGGCGACCGACAACGTCGTCCTCTGCTTTGATGGCGACGCTGCCGGGCAAGCCGCGACGTCAAAATCGGTAGACCTTCTAGTTGCCGAGGGCCTGGCCGTTAAAATTCTTCCGCTGCCGACCGGCGAAGACCCCGACAGCTTCGTGCACTCAAAGGGCGGCGACCTATTCAAGGAGCGGTTGTCGAAAATCGAGCGTCGGGACACCGACGCGATTCCCTGGATCCAATTCAAGATCGACCGCCGGATCGGTGAAATTCGCGCCGGCTTCAAGAGCCGCGCCCAGATCGCCCGGGAGGCCGAGGTCCTCGTGCGCACCCTGCCGCGCGCGGAATGGGATCATTGGCGGACGTACGCCGCGCCGCAGTTGGGCGTGGACGTCGAGGACCTGCGCAAGGCTCGCCTCCAGATCACCGACGGCGCGCGGCTCGAATACGGTGAAGGCCAGCTGATCGACGTCCGCCGCTCGGACAAGATTCGGCCGGGCTCGGTCGCGTCGCCGTCATGGGAAACGGCGTGCCTTGCGATTTTTGTCTCAGAACCGGTGCTGGTGGGCGAATACGGCAGCCGTATCGCCCCGGAGCGCTTCGGCGAGCCGTCCCTGCGCCGCATTTACGCTCGCATTCGCGACCAAGCGCATGCGCTCGTGCAACCAGGTGATGTGTTTGCCCTGTTTAGTGATGACGGTGACGTATCGGCGACGCTCGCGTCAATTGCCGGTGCCGAGCGCTCTCGGATCATCCAATTTGCCGACACCGAAGCCCGCCGCGCGTATCTCGATCGGACGATCGAGCGTTTCGCTGCGGACGATCGGCAGCGGCGATTCCGTGAGCTCGACGCGCAAATGACCGCCCTGTTTGAAGCCGGCGAGCCGGTACCTGCGGAATTGCGGGAAGAGCACAGCGCGCTGCACGCCGCCAGAACCAAAGGATGACCCCGACACCGGGCCACCGAAACGGCGAGGTCCAGCATTATTAGGAAAGGGGGTGAGGAAAAATATGGCACGCAAAAAAGCAGCGACCGCAACGGTTGACGCGCCGCAGATTCCGCTTGAAGAGCAGATCAAGAAGCTGCTTGAAAAAGGGAAGAAGCGCGGCTCGCTGACCTATGAAGAAGTAAATGCCGTTTTCGACAACGTCGAAGACGTCACGCCCGAACGCGTCGACGAACTGTTCGAAGAGATTGCGACGCTCGGAATCGAGGTCGTGGAAGAGCTGGCGAAAGAAGAGAAGCCGGAGACCGAGGCCGAGGAGGTCCCGATGCCGGCCGGTCTCGCGCTCGATGACCCGGTCCGGATGTATCTTAAGGAGATCGGCCGCGTCCCGCTCTTGTCGATGGACGACGAGAAGCGTCTG
>Ga0182013_10000916_pt1 | contig 40869 bp, 27 predicted proteins | sample 612S2MmetaG_FD_120487 | JGI IMG/M metagenome (GOLD analysis project Ga0182013, IMG submission 120487) | Permafrost microbial communities from Stordalen Mire, Sweden - 612S2M metaG | ecosystem: Environmental > Terrestrial > Soil > Wetlands > Permafrost | place: Sweden: Stordalen | collected... | reverse complement strand
CTACATCCATTTGATTACGAATTCATACGGTCACGGCACCGGCATGGACGTGTCCGCACCAGAGCATTATCAGGGTTACGGTAAGCCATCTTGAAGTGAGTGCAGCGTAGATTGTTTGTGACAAGTAAATCCGCTTGGACTCTGTGGTCCCATATTACGTTTACTATGCCTGTTTCAGGCGGAATATTCGATTCCAATTCTTTCTCCGCAAGATTGGCTTGCTGATCGCAGCCGAGTGCGCGCGGAACATTCTGCCGCGCGCGCCTATCCGCCTCACGCCGTCCTTTGTGTGCGCGGCGATACAAGCTGTTGCTGAGGAAAAGAGTTAATTAGCATTGCCGGTTGTGAATTCAGCAGCCACGCCGTCGGCCAGGAGCGGGGCGCGCAGCAAGCGTATCATCGTTTTGCATAGCGCCACCCCGATTTTGCTTTCGAGAGAGGAGCTACGCCACATAAACATCCTCATCTCGACGGTCCGCATTCCATGCCGCCTTGCCGCTTCCGACAGGGTGCTGGGCGAGAAGTAACAGGTGTGGTCGGGATGAACCGATTCGCTCCTGTGAATGATAGCGGCGAGGATGCGCTTTAGCGAGGGGGAATTGGGCACGGTAACGAGTAGGCTTGCTCCGTTGGGGTTAAGCAGCGCTTTACATCCTGTAAAAAACCGGCCGACATTATTCAGGTGCTCTAGCACCTCGCCGGCCACGACCACATCGATCGGTCCCGGTAGTCGGAGGGTCTCAAGCTCTTCGACATCGTGCAGAAGGAGATTATCGAATCCGTATTTGCGGCGTAAGATATCCAGTCCCTCGCCATTGATGTCAACCCCGGTCAGGCTGGCAGTACACCTAGCAAGCTGCTGGTGGAGGAGTATTCCGCAGTCGCCTTTTTCCGCGGTTGCGGGAGCGTCAGTGCAGCCTAGATGCAGCACTCTTTTTCCAGCGCACCGTTTCAGTATCCAGGCTTCTCTTTCGATAAGCGGATTGGATAAGCAAGCGGTACCAATATCTTTGCCATTTTCAGAAAGCATGAAAGTGATCTCCTTTCCAAGCCCAGAATTCCTTCAGTATCTGCCGTTACTGCGCTATGTGTCCGGGTGCCATTACCGCATTAATCGGCAAGGAGTCACATGGCCATGGATGCGTCTTGGCGAGAGCCTCGACGGCCACCCCGGAACTGTGGTCAACGATTGGCCGAAGAGAGAAAGGCATCCAGGTCTTCCGAATTGTTGATCCGGCCGAGCAACATTCCTGCGATCATGTCGTGCTCCAGCATCTCAGGCAATGCGGTGTGAATATCCTGACCGGATTTCTGATCGGGAAAATGAATCAGCAGCACGGGCCTGTCATCGAACTTGCCTTCGGATACTCGCTCTTCTTCGTCGGTCCAATCTTCACCAGGTCTCCACATCGGGACACGCCAGGAATGGTCCGAGGTAACAATCACCGTGGTTTGACTGGCTGGCGGAGAAGCATCGATCTTCTCCATGAGAATGCCGAGTGTGTCGTCGGCGAGCACCAGATTATCGAGATAGTCACCGCCTGGATGCAACATGTGGCACCGGCGATCATAGATGCCCGGTGGATGAGGAATCGGAAGATGGAAGAAGACAAAGCGGATCTGATTGTCGTCGATCAACGCCTGCGTGTGTGTCATGATATTGCGGTAATCGAGAATGTCAGCATCGGCATCTGCTTCTGTATAGTGGGTCAGGACGGCCAGGAGTTGGTTCGCCAGGGCGACCGAATTGGACAGCATGGACTTTTCTTCCAGTGCGCCATAATTTTCCAATGGAAAGGCGGGACCGACATACGAATAGCAGACATTGAGGACAGATTCGAGAATTCGGCAATAGGGGTTAAACCAACCATCGACGCCAGGCCTCCAGCCGTTCTGCTGAGCTAGGCCAAACAGCGTGGCATTAGGATCGTAGGCGATCCAGCGGCGTTGAGATTCATCCCAGTACGAAAGCTCCCCATAGGTCGTACTGCGAAACTTATCGAAGCGGTGTCCCAAAAACAAAGACGGTATGATGCTTGCAGTGCGATACCCCGCAGGCTTCAGGTTGCTGAACGAGACACTCGCGCCACGGAGCCGATCGAGGTTGGGGAGTTTGATGCCGGGATCGCGGTGGTCGAATGTCTGATCGTAGGAAAGCTCATCAAAGAGAATCCAGACGATGCGTTGGTTTGAACTGCTGTTCACGGGCGCAATTAGATGGTTGGTAGCCGCACTCTGGATGGGCAAGCGAACCAGCGCGAGATGAATCAGTTGCGGAACTATCCAGAGAGCGGAGAAAGCAAAAGAAGCGAGGGCAAGCCGAAACGTAAGCAATGCAGGTTGGATTATGCGTGGAAGAAAGTTGACTAACAATCCCAACAACACTGGTATAGGAATGGCGCTCCACTCCCATGTACGTTGCAAATCTATGCCTAGATAACCCATACCGACCTGCAACTGGATTGCATATTCTACAATGCTCCACAGCACCAGTCCCGCAAACATAGCCTCGATAATTCTCCGTACAGGCTGCGAGAGAAGCTGGATAGCAACCAGAAAGCATATCGTCAATACCGTGACAGCAAACAGATCGATTAGCAGGCCTCCAATCAGGTTTGCGACCGGCAAGCCATGATGGTAGAGGCGCTGGCTTTGGGGATTGATGAATGGTCGGTAGTCAAAAAACAGCAGCAAAAGCGCCGCGCCAAGTCCTTCCAATACGGTACGCATTTTCACGAGATTCTCTCCACGAGCCAAAGCGAGCGTCCATTGTGGAGTTGATGGCGATCACGGACGGCAAATCTTTTTGAAAGCGTCTGAACGAAATATTCTTCGGTCAGATGACTATAAAGCTTTTGGCGCCCGCGGCACATCTCGTCGAATTGGGAATCCCCCATCTGAATCCATTCGACGATCGCCCATCGTGTAGATATCTCCCACAACTGTTCGCAGATGGCGGAAAGCGGAATCTGTTCGGAGACCTGGAGGTGATGCAGGATGCCGAGCATCATCACGCAGTCGAATCGTCCCCTTGCCCGGTCGAGCAGTCCGGCGCTCTCTCGATTTTGCCAGCCCACGGCGGGTGTGGGCCGGGCAAAGTCCGCAACCAGCGGAAGAATCGGCAGTCCGGCTCCGCGCGCGGCATGCCAATGGATATCTGTCGCCTGCACATCGGTGTCCCAAGCGATGACCTCGGCGCCGCACTCGGCGGCGATGCGCCCATAGGCGCCGGTATTAGCGCCCACGTCCAACACGCGCGCAGGCCGGATGGCACCCAGCGTCTTACGGACGAAGGCCCGTTTGGCAGCATGATCGGACGGCTCATAGTGGTCGGCAGTCTCCGAATAACTGCTCCAGCGCGAGGCGTGCCGAGATGGAACCAGAGAGCGAAGCAATCCGCGCGTCGATCGAAGCAAGCGGCGCAACGCGAACACGCAGACTTCCTCGGAAACCTTCAGCGGACGGACCTTGGCGCTTGAAATCTTTTCAAGAAACAGCGGAAGCGTAACCAGTGAACGGAAAGGACGGCGCCAACGCCGGACAAAAGACAAAAAGGGAGCCAAATCCGCGGGCTCGTATCCGTCGCGGCGCTGCTGTGTGGCAGCCAGTGGCCAGCCAAGATGGACGAATGCCGCTAAAGGCAGCAATAATGTGCGGACGAATTGCGCGTTGGCAATCCATAGCGGGCTTTGCGGATCGCAACGCTCAAACGACAGCACGTCCACAAAGACGGCCCGCGGACCGGAGAAAAGGATATTCAACGGGGTTGCGTCCTTGAGAATATAGCCTTCTTCCAGCGCTTCTTCACAAAGATCGAGCGTCAGCGAGGCCGCCTCGATCCACTGCCCCGGCGTCCATTCCCATGGATAAGAGGGAAAGAAGATGCGCTCATGCTCCAGCAACAAAGGATGCCCCGGCTCGGAGGCAAGAATCGTCGTCGGCACCATGCGGCGCTGCTCCATCCAGCGTCGCGCAAGCGGCGACTGAAGCCATTCCAGCACCGTCGATGCGGATTGAGGATAGATCTCGCGGAGAATGCGATCTCCGTCCCGAAAGAGCCGGCCTTCGGGATCGCGAAAAGTTCCCTCTGGGATCGACGTCTTCGAATTCATAACTTGGCGGCTTTCTCGTTATGCGACCCGGAAAACCGGGTGATGCGCCCGAAGAACTGACGCAAGCGCCGGCGAACCAGAAAGATCATCCCGGCCACGGAAGTGCTGAGAATCTGCACCGCCAAAAGCCCGGTGCCGGGGTCCACGTAAGCGTATGCGGGTTGAGCGACAGCGCCGAGCACGGCTGCAATCTGGCATACCAACAACGAGAAACTCAGTACCGCACAGATCGCGCGCAACGATCCACTTCCTGCTCCGCTCCAATCGCAGCATCTTCGGTTCATTCGTGTCCTCCAGGCATTCGCTTGTATGACGGCCCGAGAACCAGTTTCGAAGTTCCGAAGAAAGGCTGAAGTTGAGGTTCTGTTCGCTTGCGGCCCAGGTTGGTTTCGGTTGACATTGGATCGGTCCCTTTGCCATTGATCCATCCTACGTCCCGGTTCTCGCAATTAAAACCGGACGCGCAGCTCATTCGTTGCATCGAGTTTCAAATTAGTTTCGTGCAGCCGGTCATTCCCAATTTCTTCACGGTCTTTCCCACCTCCTGGGAGAGGTGCGGTGGGCGATCAAGAGGGCGTCTTCGGTATTGACGATCACGAGATGATCCACGACCACGAGGGCGACAAATTTGCGGGGGCTGAAGACATAGTTGTTGCCGGCGTCAAAGGCCAGCAAGCGGCTGAAAAAACCGCAAATTCTCAGCCCTGAGAAGTTTCAGGACTTGGTTTCCATGCACCGTGAGCCTTACAGGACGATGGTCATTGTTGCGATGTGTACCGGGATGCGGGTGTCCGAGGTGTTGGCCCTCCGCTGGGAGCATATCGACTTCAAGGCCGGAGCGATGTTGGTTCAACAGGGTGTCGTCAACGGCCGGATCGGAAAAGTGAAAACCGAGGCGTTCAACGATTACATCCCACTTGATCCTGCATTTGCTCAAATCCTGCGTGGCTGGAAAGGGGACCGTTCGAGTGGGCTTGTCTTCCCTTCTCATATTACGGGCCGCTGCTCCCGCGCACGCGTTATTCAGCGACAAATCCTGAAACCTGCCGGAGAAAAAGTCGGGCTTTCTGGAATCGGCTGGCACGTCTTCAGGCATACGTATCGTTCCTTCTTGGACGAAACGGGTACACCGGTAGGAGTTCAGCAAAAGCTGATGCGGAACAGCAATGTGGCAACGACCATGAACATGTACGGCAACGCGAGCCTGAGAGCCAAGCAGCAAGCCAACTCAAAGGTCGTGCAGATGGTGATGGCGCAACAACAGCTTCAGGCTGCGCCAACTGATCTTCCGCATGGTCGCCGAGAACCCGACCTGGGGCGCGCCGCGCATCAACGGAGAGCTGAAAATACTCGGCTTCGATATTTCGGAGCGATCCGTGCTGCGCTGGATGCGAAAGGCACCCCGCAATCCTGAGACGGCAAAGCGTTGGGCAGCGTTCCTGAGCAATCATCGCGAAGCCATTACCGCGATGGACTTCTTCACCGTGCCAACGCTCACCTTCGGCGTTCTGTACTGCTTCTTCGTCATTGCACATGACCGGCGTCGCATCCTGCACTGCAACTTCACGAAGCATCTTACCAGCGCCTGGGTCATCCAGCAGTTGCGCGAGGCATTTCCTTACGACTCTGCGCCGCGTTATCTGATCTTCGATCGCGGCACACAATTCAACGAAGAAGTGATCGACACGGTGAAGAGCTTTGGCATCCAGCCCAAGCGAACCAGCTTCCGAAGCCCATGGCAGAAAGGCGTTGCAGAGCGTTGGGTCGGCAATTGCCGCCGTGATCTGCTCGACCCTGTAATCGTTCTCAACGAACGGCATCTGAAACGCCTCATGAACGAGTACGTCCGTTATCACCACGAGGACAGAACTCATCTTGCGCAGGGGAAGGGAACACCTGCTGGCCGCGAAGCAGAGAAGAATCCCGAAGGACACCATCGGGTCGTATCGATGACAAGGCTTGGCGGCCTGCATCATCGCTACGATCTGGCCGCCTGAGCCGCTGCGAAAATTTTTGCTTAAGATTGAAGGCGAATTCCGGGAGAGCTGCGCCCGCCGACCTTTCGCCGCCCACTCGACTTTCCTTTTAAGTCGGTTCGTGGTCACCGTCCAGTGGCTCCTCAGTCCAAAAAGAACATCCGATACAACCGCCGAGTTCAAAACCCTGCCGTCATTCCGCCCGGATGGAATTTTGGCGAACGACAGCCTCGTCAGCACGGGAATCCGAGCTAACTTCCGCGCACACCTTCGCCCGCCGCCCGGCTGATTCGCTCTACAGGTGTTACCATCGAATCTGACGAATGCAAACTAAGAAGCTGAAAATCATTCCCTTGGGCGGTCTCGGCGAGTTCGGCATGAACTGCCTCGCGCTTCGCTGGGAAGACGACATTATCGTGATCGACGCCGGCCTGATGTTTCCGGAGTCGGAGTTGCTGGGCGTGGATATCGTTGTTCCAGATATCACCTACCTGATTGAAAACAAAGCGCATGTGCGCGCCATTATCCTGACTCACGGCCACCAGGACCACATCGGCGGCCTGCCCTGGTTCCTCTCGGAACTCAAGGTTCCCGTCTACGCCACCGAATTCACTCTGGCTTACGTCGAAGACAATCTTGAAGAGAATCACCTGCTTGACGAGACCACACTTATCGAGATCAAACCCAGGGAGAAGTTTTCAGTCGGGCCTTTTACCATCGAGCCCATCCGCGTCACCCACTCGCTGGTGGACTGCGTCGCCCTCGCCATCGAAACCCCCGTCGGCGTCGTCATCCACACCGGCGACTTCAAGATCGACCTCTCGCCCCTCGACGGCCACGCCTTCGATCTGCACACCTTCGCCGAGTACGGCAAGCGGGGCGTGCTGGCCCTCCTCCAGGACTCGACCAACGTCGAGCGCGCCGGTTACACGCCCAGCGAGCGCGCCGTTATTCCCCGCCTCGACGAGATCTTTTCGCAAACCAAGAAAAAGCTCTTCTTCAGTTGCTTCTCTTCCTCCATCTACCGCATCCGCATCGCCCTCGATCTTGCCCGCAAGCATAACCGCAAGGTAGCCATCATCGGCCGCTCCATGATGGAGAGCACAGAGATTGCCCAGGATCTGGGCTACATTGACATTCCCCAGGGTCTGGTTATCAATCCCGGCCAGATGCGCGACTACACTCCCGACCAGCTGATGGTCCTGATCAGCGGTACCCAGGGTGAGCCCATGAGCGCTCTCAGCCGCGCTGCGGTTGACAACCACAAGCACGCCCGCATCGACTCGGGAGACACTGTGGTTCTCAGCTCCCGCATCATTCCCGGCAATGAGAAGAGCATCTTCCGCGTGATCGACCATCTCTGCCGCCGCGACGCTCAAGTCATCTTCGACGACGGGGCACATGGATTGATTCATGTCAGCGGCCACGGCAGCCAGGAGGAGCAGCGCCTGCTCATAAGCCTGGTCCGTCCCAAGTTCTTCATCCCCGTCCACGGCGACTACCGCAACCTCCAGAAGCACGCCCGCGTGGCCATGGAGACCGGCGCCGTGGAGCACGCCATGGTCATCGAAGACGGCGACGTTCTCGAACTCGACAAGGACGACGCCCGCAAGCGCGACAAAGTGACCGCCGGCCGCATCCTCATCGACTCCGGCTCCTCGATCGATGTGGTGGAAGAACTGGTCATCAAGGACCGCCGTATTCTGTCGGAAGACGGCATCGTGCTGGCGGTTCTGGCCATCAACAAGCGCACCGGCAAGGTGGAACAGTCGCCCGAAGTGGTGATGCGCGGCTTCGGCGGCGCCGACGTCACCGACCAGGCCCGCGAGCTGGTACTCAAGACCCTCGACGGCCTCAGCACCGAGCAGAAGGCCGACTATGGCATGGTCAAGGACAAGGTCCGCTCCGAACTCAAGCGCCTCATCCAGAAGACCACCGGCCGGCGGCCGATGATCATGCCCATCATTCTGGAGATTTGAACGATTCACGCAGTTGAAGCTTGTGATCGGCAACCAGCGGCGCTATGCATACTACCGCGCTCGTTGGGCCACGCCAATGCCGATCTACTGCAACGTCGCGGGCGCAACCACATATACATATTCAAGTGGCTCCTCTCCCGTGTTCGCGACGTTGTGGCGTGTCGCAGGCGGGATGTAGACAAACGCCGGCGCCACGAACGCCTGCTTCTGCTGACCGTCGATCAGAGCCTCGCCCTGTCCTCGCAAAATGACCAGTGCCTCCTCGTTTTTGCTAGTGGTGTGCCAGCCTACCGTCGCTCCAGGATTCAGGCGCACAAAACCGCTGCGCATCCCTTCCGTTTGCGGAACCCCTTGCAGCAAGGGGCGATCTTCCTGCGCGCCTGCGAGCGGCACGGTCAGCGGTTGCGGCTTTGCTGTTTGCGATAAGAGCGGCGTCGCGGCGAGGAATAACCCTGCCGCAATGCTCGACAGATTTACACGTGAAGTTTGTCTCATCTTTACCTCTTTTATGACGCTAGGTCTCTGACTGGATGATTTTGTCCCTCCCACCCTAGCGGCAAAAACAGAGACGCCGCGAGGGTGGGGCACCCGCATTGGTACAAGAATAAGCGGTCAGAGACTAGTCGAATCTGGCCTTGCGCCCTTCTGGTAATGCACTAATGTGCAATGTTATCGCAGGTTATCGCCGCACTACTTTTCCGCGCCAAACCGCCATGAGACCGATCCGCCTACCCACGACACCATGCGGATGCCGACGCTCTGCTCTTTGGTTCCGCAGTCGTAGTCGTTAGATGTTCCCGCTGCCAGTGGGCAGTTCGGAATCGTGCCCATTACCCAGCCGGCAGCAAAGGTCTCTGTGGTCTGGCCTGTGTAGCCGCGAGCGACCATGCCAGCCGCGCCCAGCTCCAATCTACCGTTTAGGAAAGGGCGTACGACTGCCAGGCGGGTCTCGCCCACGGGAATGGCCTCGAATCCGCCGGCGCCCAACTGCTTATGGCCCACGAACTCGTACTCGGCACGTGCGTGCAGGCCCATCGGGAGGCGGTCCAGCGTGGCCAGGGCATCGAAGATGGTGCGCGGGGCCTCCGGCGTAATTTGCACGGGAGTCGTATCGGAGGCGACCAGGCGAGCGTCGGCCTTGGACAGGATGGCTTGCAGAGTGCCGAAGCCACTGAATTGATGGCGCACACTGGCGATAAGAAAGTTGAGAGTGCCCGGCCCCAAATCCTCCGCCGAGCCGTTATCGGGATCGATCTTGGCCATCGTCGCCGTGGTCGTAGTCCGGCCCAGCGTCACGCGCACGTCAGTGGCAGCAACGGCCTTTTCGAGCACCAGTTGCTCGGAGTGGGAGCGCTCGAAGGGAGAGGCCAGCGCCGCCGCTCCGGTAGTACTGGTGTCTTCCGGAGCGAATCGCGCTTCCTCGATTGGCTTGAACGTGGTCACGGGCCGGTTCGATCCCGAGGAAGTTACCATGCTGATGCGAGGATCCTGCGTGAAATAGCTCTGACCAACGCTGAAGGAGGCCGAAGGGAGCCAGTGGGCTGGACCGGTTCCCGGCGTCCAGGCCAGTGTGGCCTTGGGATTTTCGATGACCTTCCACTCATTGTACGAGTAAGTGGACTTCAACCTGTCAGTGTTTTTCAACTCGATCGCGTCAGGCCGCAGGCCGGCGTAGAAGCGCAGATGCTTTCCGAGGTCGCCGTGGACTGCCATGAAGGGCGTCAGGTCGCGAATAGCGATGTTGTTGGAGAGCACCGGGACAAAAGGGCCATAGACAACCGGATCGGCGATGTAGTAATGGTCCAGATCGTCGCGGTGAATGTCGTCCTCGTTATAGTCGACTCCGGCCATCGCCTCCAGCCATGGCGCAAATGTGTGCGTCTCGCGCGCCTCTCCGCCCCCCACGGTGCGAAACTCGCTCTGCCGGATCAGTCCCTCTCCGAAGTTTGAAAACAGCGCCAGATTGTAAGTGCGAAAGAATCCCGCGAAGGAAAGCTCGTCACTGGGTCTGAGCTTCCAGCGGTCGTTGGCGGCAAGAATTGAAGTGTGCGTCTGATCTTTTTGCCTCGGATCAAGAGTGTCACCCAACTGAGCGACGAAGCCTATCGGAACCAGATTCCCCTCATGGGAGATGCCGTAGTATCCAATGCTGATGAGCGTAACCTCATGCTTGCCGGGATCGAAGATGCGCAGCGCGTTCCACTTGTACTGCTGGCGGTGTTCCATATCCTTCAGCAAGCCATTGCCGTAGTTGGCTTCCACAGCTACCCATTCCTTTTTCGCAGGATCCGATGGCGCGAACCCGGCCGTCAGATCCGCGTCGCGGTAGTCGCCGGTGAGAGTAAGGAAGCGCCTCATCTGCGGGCGCATGGTATAGGTGGCTCCCAGGTTTAATGCATGATTCCCTTCGAGCACGTTGAAAGCGCCGCCATCGGTTGTCACACCAGCGAGAGCACCGGAGACGTAAATATTGGGGTCGGCATAGCCATTCCCGTGCGCATTGGCGGAGAGGTTGTTCGTCGCCAGGTAGCTGCCCACCGCAATGTACTGCGCGATCGGCTCGCCGTGATCGCCGGCCACGCCGGGCACAAAGTACTGCGGCGCCTTGATGCCGCCGGCCGCGGTCTCAATCGGCAATCCGGGTATCGAGATCGGCGCACCGGGACGCCCGGGGTTGGCGTCGAGCAGCTCCTCGCGCACCAGTACCCTTTGCGAAGGATCGGGAGAACTCATGGCAATTTCGCTGATGTTGGCCGAGACGATCACCTCTTCTGAAACCGCGGCCACCCGCTCCAGGCGCAAATCAATTGGCCCGGCTCCTGCTGTCAGATCCAGCTTGCGAGTAATCGGCACAAACCCCGCGGCTTGAACGCGCACCGTGTTAGCGCCCCACGCTGGCAGCGCGACTACAAAGCCTCCGCTGGGACCGGTAGTAATTGCCTGCCGCGGGTTGGAGCCGGAATCGAACTCGACTCGCGCCCCAGCCACGGGCTTCCCCGAAGGGTCAAAAACGTCGCCGGAGACGCGAATGGCCGTCTGCGCAGCCGCCAGAACGCCGGACAAAGCGAATAGTATCGATATTACGATTCTATTTATTGTGCTACGTAATCCCAAGTCTTTTCCTTTGCCGATTGAATTTGCGCGCATCAGTGTTTGTGGATGTGCCTGTCTCCGGGTTGATGCCCGTCATCGTAACCGTGCTCGATTGCATGCGCCGGCACACTCATCACCAGCCGCCCATGCTGCACGCCCTTAAGTCCAATGAGGTGATCGGCAAACTGTGAGACCTGAGCGGATCTGCCGTGGACGATCAGCACTTCAAGGCAGGAGTCGTGGTCCAGGTGGGCGTGGCTGGTGGAGACGACGAGTTCGTGGTTAGCGTGCTGCAGGTCTGTCAGCTTGTCGCTGATGCCGCTGGCATGGTGGTCGTAGATGAGGGTTACCGTGCCTACCACGGTCGCATCCGGCGTTGAGGTCTGCTCGGAGACCAGCCGGTCGCGGATCAGATCGCGAAAGGCCTCCGACCGGTTGGTATAGCCGCTTTGGCCTATCGAGCGGTCGAAGCGCTTGAGAAGGTCGGAGTCGAGGGCTATGCCGATTCTGCTCAATATTCCCATGCACACTCCTAGCGAGACAAATGACTTTGAGAAAAGCCAAGGGTATCACGTGTTTATTAATCATGCTACCGCCGGTCCCGCGACTAAACGGCGCGAAGAGGTCTCGCGGCGCGCGGGAAATCCTCACTCGGCTGTACCAGGAGAACTGTAAAAACAGGCAAATCTCCGGGGCGATGCCAGGGCAATCGCAATTGAATCTGATAGGAGTTTCCGGTCCATTTCGGAGCGCCCCTCCGGGGCGCCGTCGATAAATTGGCGGCCTAACCAGGGCTTTCGCCCTGGGCTATTCTCGTATCGTCCCTCCGGGACGAGGAGCGTTCACGACGGAAATTAACCGATGCGATCGACCTCGGTTTCAAGTGCGATCGCCCTGAGGCGCTGCGTCTTATAATAGATGGTGGACGATTGCGGCCTGAGCCTCACCGAGGAGACATGGGACGCGGCCGGCCAACTACTTCCCGGTGCTTCCCCTTGAATGACGCTGTCATCATCCGCGGTGCGCGGACACACAACCTGAAAAACGTCTCCTGCGAGATTCCCCACGGGAAGCTGACGGTGATCAGCGGTGTCTCGGGGTCGGGTAAGAGTTCGCTGGCCTTCGACACCATCTATGCCGAGGGGCAGCGGCGGTATGTAGAGTCGCTTTCGGCTTACGCGCGGCAATTCCTCGAGCGGATCGAGAAGCCCGATGTGGACCTGATCGACGGCCTTGCCCCGGCCATCGCCATCAAGCAGAAGAACTCCACCCGTAACCCGCGCTCGACGGTGGCGACGGCGACCGAGATTTACGATTACCTGCGCCTGCTGTATGCGCGCTGCGGCACCGTGCATTGCGTCTTCTGCGATGGGCTGGTCAAGCGCGACTCGATGGACGAGATCGCCGAAGCAACGCTCGGTCTGGGCGAGGGAACACGGCTGAATGCTCTTTTCCCAGTTGCTGCCGCGCCGGCGACAGCGGAGACGGAAGCCGCAGCCAAGCAGTTGAAGGCCGCGCCCAGAACGGCCAGGAGCAGCGCGAAGGCCAAGCCGGTGGTGAACGGAGGCGATTCGCCGCACACCGAGACTCTGAAGGCGCGGCTGGCCGAATTGCGCTCCAGCGGCTTCAACCGGCTCTATCAGCAGAGCCGCATCTTCGAGTTCTCGACGCCGGAGTCGCTGTTGGACCTGGATCTGACACTGCCCATCTTCGTCCTCCTGGACAGAATCGTGGTTGGCGAAGAGAGCCGTTCGCGCATTGTCGATGCGGCTGAGATTGCTTACCGCGAGTCGGGAGAGGTGGTCTTCGAAGAGGTTCCACGGGAAGAGAATGCGGAGCGGAAGCGGCATCGCTTTTCCGGCGGCTATGAGTGCAAGAGCTGCCACCGGCCGGGCAGAGAACCGGAACCGCGGCTGTTCAGCTTCAACAATCCCTTCGGGGCCTGCCCCCGATGCCAGGGCTTTGGCAACACCATCGACTTCGACCTGAACCTTGTGATCCCGGATAAGAAGCTGACCCTAAACCAGGGCGCCATCGACCCGTGGAACCGGCCCAAATACCGACCGTGGTTTACCGACCTGAAAAAGCAGGCTGAAGCACTCCAGATTCCCATGGATGTGCCCTGGCGCGAAATCAACGAGCGAGCGCGCGAGACGGTGCTGCGCGGTAAGGGCAGCTTTGTGGGGGTCTTCGGCTTCTTTGCCCAGATGGAAAAGAAGAAGTACAAGCTCCATGTGCGCGTGATGCTGAGCAAGTATCGCGGCTATGCGGAGTGCCCGGACTGCCGCGGGCAGCGGCTGCGCGCCGAGGCCCGGTCGGTGCGGATCAATGGGCAGAATATCTGCCAGGTGACTGCGCTCATCATCGCGCATGCCAAGGAGTTCTTTCAGGCGCTCGAGCTGACGCCGATGCAGGAGGAGATTGCCGGGCCGATTCTCGAAGAGGTGCGGCAGCGGCTGAGTTTTCTGGACGCGGTCGGCTTGGAATACCTGACGCTTGACCGGCTAGCTTCGTCGCTGTCGGGGGGTGAGGCACAGCGGATTCAACTTGCCACTTCGCTGGGATCGCGGCTGGTGGGCGCGCTCTATGTGTTGGACGAGCCGTCGATCGGGCTGCATACGCGCGATACGGCGCGGCTGATCAGGATTTTGAAGGAGCTGCGGGATCTGGGAAACACGATTCTTGTGGTGGAGCACGATGCGGACCTGCTCAGGGCGGCGGATCATCTTCTCGATTTGGGACCGGGAGCGGGTGAGTTTGGCGGCAAGCTGCTGGCCGAGGGTGTTCTGGCGGAGATCGAGGCTAATCCCAATTCGCTGACCGGGCGCTATCTCTCTGGGCAGCTCTCGATTCCCTTACCCACGCGGCGTCGAGTCCCGGGGCGGGAGAGGCTTGTGCTGCGCGGGGCCGAGGCAAACAACCTGCATGGGCTGGACGTGGAGATTCCGTTGGGAATGCTGGTAGCAATAACGGGGGTTTCCGGGTCGGGCAAGTCTACGCTCGTTCATCAAGTGTTGTACCGGGCCGTGGCGCGCTCACTGGGCCAGAGCGACGGCGCCGACCCCTCCGGGGTTTTCACTTCATTGACTGGCGCTGAGCGCCTTAATGACGCCGTGCTCGTCGACCAGACGCCCATAGGGCGCACTCCGCGCTCGAATCCTATAACCTACATCAAGGGCTTCGATCTGGTGCGCGAGCTCTTTGCGGCGCAGCCGGAGGCCAAGCGCCTCTCGCTCACGCCGGGGCACTTCTCCTTCAATGTACCCGGCGGCCGATGCAATACCTGCGAGGGTGACGGCACGGTGACGGTGGAGATGCAGTTCCTGGCCGATGTTGAGCTGCCGTGCGAGGAGTGCAACGGCACGCGTTATCAGACGAAGATCCTCGATGTCCAATACAAGGGCAAGAACATCGACGATGTGCTGCACATGACGGTCAAGGAGGCGCTACGCTTCTTTGCCGGGCAGACAAAGCTGTTGGATAAGCTGGCTGTTCTGGACGAGATAGGACTTGGTTACCTGCGCCTTGGACAGTCGGCGACCACACTCTCCGGCGGCGAGGCGCAGCGGGTGAAACTGGCCGCGCACCTGGCGCAGGTGCGTGCAGTGAACGCAACCGCAAAGCCCTCACAAGCCAGCCGCGTGCTTTACATCCTTGACGAGCCGACAACCGGCCTGCACTTCGATGACGTCTCCAAGCTGCTTACGGCCTTCCGCAAGCTGATCGACGGCGGAGGCTCGCTGATAGTGATCGAGCACAACCTGGACGTGATCAAGTGCGCCGACTGGGTAATCGATTTGGGCCCAGAAGGCGGCGAGGGCGGCGGGAGGATTGTGGCCGAGGGCACGCCGGAGAAGATCGCAAGTAATCTTCACTCGCACACCGGCAAGTGGCTGGCGCGAATGCTTTAAAAGGCGGCGTGAGTGATGGTTATTTTATCGATCGACAGTGAGGATTCAACATAAAGGTCCCCTCTTCACCATTCGGTTCAAAATTAACGACACACTTCGATCTGATGTCTTGTCCAAGTTTGAAGCAACTATCGTATTCAGGCCCGAGCCCGCCCTTTGCAAAACGAAAACCAGCTTCGTCTAGTCTCATTCCAATCTTGTCGCGCTTCTGCACCAGCAACGGTTAATCTTCAGGGACTAGTAGGAAGGGCTTAACCATCGGATGGAAGGACCGCCAGCGGCGCGGCAACTGGCCGTACAGTTATCCATGCCGCCGGTATAGTTAATAACATATTCGAACTCATAACTCGATACTTATATGCCGGCGAATGAAGCCTCAAGATGACAAACATGCAGATATCCATCCAGACCGAGTTATCAAACCAATCTGGCTCTACTGCCGTGGAGGATGCCTATGCTCTATGAAATCAACTGCCCGCATTCAACGAAAACGCCGTCTTGAACAAGAGCGGACTTCAGTACCTATTCAAAGGTCGACTCAACGGCATGCCGGCCTCTCTGACATTTGAAGCAGTCCCGTGACTTTACATGCATCTTACATTCTCCTTACAACACTTTACAAATACCTTGACGCCGAACAAAGAGGTACGGCTTCGATAAACGCTATCCTCGCGCTAGATCGACAACCAATGTTGTAAGCCTACTCAGTTGCGCGAGGTACGAGAATGCATTCGATTCTGCGGGTTATAAGTTTTCTGTCTCTGCTGGTTGTCGTTGGGCGAGCCTATGCTGTTCCTAGCTTTGCGCGGCAAACAGGCCTATCCTGCAATGTCTGCCATAGAAACCCTCCTGAACTTACGGCTTTCGGCCGCAACTTCAAACTCAAGGGTTACACCCTTGCCTCCGTTGCAGCGAACGATAAGGTGGGTAACAGCAAGGACCTTTGGCTGACGAAGAATATTCCATTGTCTGCGATGATATTGTTGTCCAATACTTCATTTCAGGCGGACCAGCCGGCCAGCCAGAACAATTCCGCGGGTCTTCCGCAGCAACTGAGCATCTTTCTCGCGGGAGGCTTCGCCTCGCATTTTGGCAGCTTGGCGCAAGTAACTTATACCCATTCCGACGACCATTTCAGCATGGACAACACCGACCTGCGCTTTGCCAACCACGGAAAGCTGGGTGCGGGAGAATTGGATTACGGGTTGACAATCAACAACAATCCAAGCGTGGAGGATTTATGGAACACTACACCGGCGTGGGGATTTCCGTGGATCTCGACCTCGTCAGGAGTATCGCCCATTGCTTCTCCGCTGATCAATGGCGCCTTGGCCCAGGACGTGGCTGGATTCGGTGGATACAGCATGTTGAACAATCACCTCTACACGGAAGTTACACTCTACCGGTCTGAACATGCGGGAGCGGCGACCCCTGTAACGGGAACCGGCAGTTCGTACAATATTAGCGGTGTAGCGCCATATTGGCGCGTGGCGTGGCAGCAGAGCTTGGCCAATAACTACTTTGAGGTTGGCTCCTACGGCATCGATGTGAATTCGTTTCCGGGTGCAGTTTCAGGATCGAAGGACCGTTATGTCGATCCGTCCTTCGATTTCCAATACAGCAGGCCCTTCGGGGCCAATCTGCTTGATGTACATGGAACCTATATCCACGAAAAGTCCAATCTGGAAGCCACCTTTGGAGCTGGCGGCTCTGCGGTTTCCCTCCATCGCCTTAATATGTTCAAGCTCGACAGCGTCTATCACTGGAAGAACAGATACAGCGCCACCGGAGCGGTCTTTTCAACCAGAGGCACTGCAGACGCGCAGCTCTACGCACCCGCTCCGTTGACGGGAAGCAATAACGGCAGCCCGAACTCCAGCGGCTATATCGCGCAGTTTGCTTACTGGCCGGCGCAGAACATCGATGTCAACGTGAACTACACCGGGTATTGGAAATTCAACGGTGCAACCAGCAACTATGACGGTGCGAATCGGAATGCCACAGATAACAACACGGTGTTCGTGGCGCTTTGGATGAGTTTTTAACAACAACTTTCCAGGAGGAGAATCCATGAAACATCAAGACGACACAAACAAAGACCTTAATGGTTGCGCAGGGTGCTCATCTGAAAACCTGGCAGGGATCGGCAGGCGGTCCTTCATTGGCGCGCTGCTTGGGACGGGCTCTTTGCTTATAGGCGCCATTGTCGGCGGGCCGGTTTTCCGCTTTGTATTCTATCCCGTTTATGCAAAGAGCAAAAGCGACAATTGGTCCGACGTTGGTGATATTGCCGACTTCGAAAAGATCGATACTCCCATCGTCAAAACCGTCGAATTCGCCGAGCGCGACGGCTGGCGCGAGGTTGTCACCGCGCAGTCGGTCTATGTCGGGCGCGCGGCAACAGGCGAGCTCCAAGTGCTATCGGCGATCTGTCCTCACATGGGATGTTCTGTAGCTTGGCAAGCCGGCCAGGGCAAATTCGTGTGTCCATGTCATGGGGGACAGTTCGGGGCAGACGGGAAGCACATAGCCGGCCCTCCCCCTCGCAGTCTGGACAACCTCAAGTCCCAGGTCAGCAATGGCAGGTTACAAGTGCAGTTCGAGTTTTTCCGCTGCAACGTGCCAAACCGGGAGTTGATGAGCTAGCCAAATCGAGGTGAGAACGTGGACAACGAAGCCGGTACCACCAATGCCAACGGGGGCTTGCACATTCGTATGCTTCATTGGCTGGACGAACGCACCGGTGTGAAGGCTATCGCCAGAAAACTTCTCGACGAGCCCATTCCAGGAGGCGCGCGGCTGGCCTATGTCTTTGGTTCCGGCTTGTTGTTTATCTTCCTGTTGCAGGCCATCACCGGGGTCTCGTTGGCGCTTTATTACACGCCAACAGCGGAGACAGCACACACCAGCGTAGCCTACATTACGAAGCAGGTCGCGGGCGGCGCGTTTCTGCGCAGTTTGCACTCTTACGGGTCCAGCGCGATGATCATTGTGCTTGGGCTGCATTTTCTTCAGACATTTCTCTACGGTTCATTCAAAGGGCGTCGTGAACTTTTGTGGCTCTCCGGCGCGTTGCTTTCATTTCTTATACTGGGTATGGGCTTCACCGGCTATCTGCCTCCGTGGGATCAGAAAGCCTATTTTGCAACTGCCGTAGGAACGAATGTCGCCGGCCAAACACCGCTCATCGGCAACCTGCTTACGCGGATTATGCGTGGCGGAGACACCATCGGTACGCTCACCCTGTCACGCTTCTATGTCGCCCATGTCTTCCTGATTCCGGCTACTATCTTTTTATTCATCGCCGCTCATATCTTCCTGTTTCGCAAAGCTGGCCCGGCCGGTCCTGTTAAAGAAGACCCAATAACTCCGAAACTTGCTTCGGAGCCCTTTTACCCGCGCCAGGTTCTCTTCGACATGGGCTTCGTTCTGCTGATTATGTCGGTGCTCGCAGGCCTATCCTATCTTCGGCCGGTTACTCTTGGCCCTATCGCAAACCCCGCGGACACGCATTTTCTGCCGCGCCCAGAGTGGTACTACCTGCCCATGTTCGAATGGCTCAAGTTCTGGGAAGGCCCCAAGGTGGTGCTGGGTGTGGTCGTGATTCCAGGGCTCCTCGCAATGGCATTCTTCCTCATGCCCTTCCTGGATAGACGCCTGGAGCGCCAGCCTTGGCGCAGGCCTATTCCCGCGCTGGCAGTCGCCGTGGTGGTCTTCGGCATGGTGTTTCTTGGGGTGAGGAGTGAAATCGAAGATAAGCAGGGCCCTAACGCCGCGCAACTGGCCTTGCAGGAGCAGCAGGAAAGGGCTTATAGCGCCGAGCCTTTTCAGCCCTATGTAGAAGAGCCCGATGGCGCACGGTCTGTTGAAGTCGCGGAACAGCGCGCGAATCCGCTTGTGGCCGTAGGCAAGGGAATCTTCACAACGCGGGGATGCGTCGGCTGCCACGGCCCCATGGGCACGGGAACAGCGGCAGCTCCCAGCCTCGTGGGTGTTACCAAGAAGTATCCCGAACCGCAGTTGGTTGCCATGCTGCACGATCCGAACCCGCGAATGAGAGCGGGCCGCATGCCTGCAGTGGATGCCTCTCAGGACGATATGAATGCACTGCTCGCATATCTAGGGGCACTCGGAACCCGGGCAGCGAGTGTGCCAGCCGTATTATCCCCCGTGGTGCCATCGTCTCCTATTCCCAATAACGAGACGCGCACCATAGCTATGGAGACCGGCGGTCCAGCGGCAACCAGGCCGCCCGATTTTTCCAAGCCAGCTTTCGCACTTGCGGCCACTGGACAACAATTGTTTCAGGAGCGCGCCTGTTTCGCCTGTCACGGCCAGACTGGCGGAGGCGGGCGCGCGCCCGCATTGGCTCCGAGGGTTGCGAGACTCACGGATTCAGCATTGAATCAGGTTCTGGCAACCCCGAATGAAAAGATGCGGGCGGGAGGCATGCCGCCAGTCGTTGGAAGCCCGGAGCAGTTAGCAGCGCTGATTGCATATCTGCGCACTCTGCCGCTTCCGCAAGTTCCCAATAAACCTATCGAGGATTCATCCCTGACCTCGAACGCCGCTTTGCCGGAGGTCCAGTCTGCGCCACCAGCTTCAAGCAACACAAGTGATCCATCGCCAGAAAAGGTCGCCGCTAAAGTTGACGAGGCCGCAATGGATCTCCCCCCCGGCCGGAAGATATTTCTCGCCCGGGGCTGCGTTGCATGCCATGGGATCTCTGCGCAGGGTACGCAGATTGCCCCCGCGCTCATCGGTGTGGCCGCCAGATTCCCAGGCGATAAGCTGCTTACGCTGCTTCGCAATCCAACCAGTAAGATGCGTGATAAGGGGATGCCCGCGGTGACCTTGAATGACAATCAGATGCGCGACCTTGTGGCCTACTTGTCCAGCCTGGGAGCAACGCCCGCACCCCAACCAGAAACCGCTAAAATGAGTCAGGCCGCCGCTCCTCCTCCCACTTCGGCATCCACCGCGAATCCAACCGAAGGGAAGCGCGAGTTCAGTAAAATCGCGCTGAACCCGTTGGTCTATCGCGGACAAATCATCTTTCAGCGCAATGGCTGCGGCTCCTGCCATGGTGAAGAGGGTTTACATGGAACCGTCGCTGCTCCCGGTTTGGCGGGCACGGCCTCGCTTCTTCCCGCACAAGTCCTGGAAAACCTGCTGCGGCATCACAGCATTCAGATGCAAAAGGGCGGTATGCCCCCTACCAACTTCAACGCGCGCGATATGGAAGCGATTGTGGATTACATCCGCTCGATGCCGGGTGATGTCGAGGAACAGTCTTTGACGAAAGTCAACCCACGAGACCGGAGAAACTGACCCAGGGTCTGTTCAAGCAATCTCGTCGCCACCGTTTGGGGTTGCCCTGTCAACCGGACAAGGCTGGAGATTCAAGCCAGGGTCTCCGGCCCCGAACGAACGAGGAACGCGAGGACTTGCAAGGAATTTGACCTTCAGCAAAGAAGAAAAGTGGTTGGAACAGCGATGCTGCTGGAGGTGAACCTCGCCAGCGGCATTTCAGCTTTACATTTGGCCGTCCAAACTGCTTTGCTGGCCAGGAAGAACACAGCCGCTTCGACACCGAATCGAATTCGGCCGATGATTGCGCTAATGCCAAGCATGACAACAAGTAACACTTTGTCTTCCGGAAAGGGCTGACCATGAACCAGAATCGATTTGTAAAACTTGTGGCTGTTGCGGCGGGAATTGTTTTTATGTTAGTGCTGCCGGGGCTGGTCCGCGCAGATAACTCGCCGAACAGTGCGGTGCAGGCCTCAAAGGCGGTTCCACTCGTGGCTCAACCGAAGGGAGATCCCGGCCCTCAGGACGATTTTACCGGTTTAAATTACACCGATGCCCAGAAGGCGGAGATTGACAAGATTCATCGAGAGACCGATGCGCATAAGGCAGTGGTTAGAAGTGCCACCAATCTGAACGATGATCAAAAAAACGCCATGCTAACCGGGTACACCCGCCTGGAGTTAGGCTCGATATTTCAAGTGTTGTCGCCCGAACAGCAAAAACAGGTGCGGCAGAAGATGAATGCCCGCAAGGCGGCAGCCCAGGCGGATCAGAGGAAGCAGCGCCAGCCGAATTGAACGCCTGACAACTGCGCGATTTCGGCATGGTTGACTCGGGCAAGTCCAGCTGCGTGGTCTCGTCGAACCCGCGGAGATGGTGAGACAGAGAACTCCCAGTTGCCAGTGCGGCACACGGAGCTAGGGATCACCTCTTTCTCAAGGAGAAGAAACGCGCCCGCCGAACGGTCCTTATGGTGCGGCAAGGACGGCTTCAACCTCGATGCCTTTGACATGAACCTTCTCGGTTCCCTAGGGAACGAGTTAACCTCCGACCAGTCATGCATATGCGAAGGAAGTCCGCGTCCAGTGACGCGCATCACATTGCCGGATCGAAGATCAGCCTAGTCTTCGGTTAATCGCTCAGGATTAGCTTCGCCGCCGCGCGGTCCAGGCAATTCGGCCTGCTTCTGCCAGCAAGATCGCTGGGAGTCATGGTGGGTCTCAATCGTGTCCAGGTTGCCAGTGACCGCGAACAAGCTTCAGTTGAGCCGGATGCAATGGCCGACGAATCCGGCCGGAGCGTTGAGGATCGGTCTGTGATGGTTCAAGGATCGGGGACGATCGCTCGTATCCTCCGCGGGCGGCTGGCGCGACAGCTCGCCGCCGCGATTGCGGTCGTGCTGGCCCTGCTGCTGCGCGTGGTGATGGAGCGGCAATCCATTACATTACCAACCTACATCACTTTTTACCCGGCTGTGATCCTGGCTGCATTGCTGGGCGGCATGTGGGCAGGCACTTTGGCCACTGCGCTTTCTGCGCTAACGGTGGACTATTTTTTCCTTCCGCCGATCGGGCAACTCACGGTCCGCTCAACCTCCGATGCAGTCGCAATGGCCATCTTCTGCATATCAGGGATTTCGATCTCTCTGGTCATGGAACTCTACCACCGCAGAGGCAAGAAGCTGGCATCCCTGCAAATAGAAGCTGCCGTCCTTGAGGAGCGCAGGAAGGTCGAGGAAGCGAATGCGCGTGCGGAGTCAATCCGCGTGGAGCGCCAGCGATTCCTTGAGGTGCTGGAGACGCTGCCCCCGATGATCAGCCTGATGACGCCGGATCGGCAAATCGCCTTTGCCAACCGCAGCTTCCGAGAGAGGTTTGGTGAGTGTCGCGGTCAGCGGTGTTTTGAGGCTCGTTTTGGGCGCACGGAGCCGTGCGATTTTTGTGAAACCTACAGTGTGTTCGAAACTGGCCAGCCCCACCACTGGGAGGTGATCTTCCCGGACGGCAGCCTGGTTGATGCTCACGACTTTCCGTTCACTGACCTGGATGGTTCATCGCTGATTCTGGAGATGGGCGTTGACATTACCGAGCGCAGGCAATCGGAAACGGAATTGAAGGAACATCGCGAGCACCTTGAAGCAATGGTTGAAGAGCGGACTCGCCAGTTACAGGCCGCCAATGCGCAACTCGAAACGGACATGCGCGAGCGGGAGCAGGCAGAGCGTGTTCTCCAAACCACGTTACAGCGCTTTTATGCAATTCTCTCCAACCTCTCTTCCGGTGTCCTGCTGGTCACCAACGAAGGGCGGATCGAATTTGCCAATCAGGCATTCTGCTCACTCTTCGGATTGAAGGAGTCGCCCACCGACCTGGTGGCAAGCTTCGACTCCGAAAAGGTGATTGCTAAGGTCCATACCGCTTACGAGAATCCCGAGCAGGCCGTCCTCCGTGTTCGTGAACTTCTCAAACAAGGACAACCGGCACTGAGCGAAGAAATCCAAATGCAGGGAGGGGGAACGTACCTGAGGGATTTCGTTCCTTTGATCGTAGATGAAAAGTCGTACGGCCGGATGTGGGTACACACCGACATCACCGAGCGCAAGCGGAAGGAAGAGGCGCTGCGCGAGAGCCGGGCGAAGTTCGAAGCTGCCCTGGCCAATATGTCGGACTCGGTGATCATCACCGATGCCGAGGGGCGGTTCGTGGAATTCAACGACGCCTTTGCACAGTTCTACAGGTTCAAGAGCAAAGCCGAGTGCGCCAGGAACTTCGACGAATTTGCAAGTATCTTCGAGGTGTTCCTGGCCAACGGCGAACCGGCGCCGCGGGAGATGTATGCGATACAGCGGGCGCTGCGCGGCGAAACGGCCACAGGCGCCGAATTCACTTTGCGGCGCAAAGACACCGGCGAAAGCTGGATTGGCAGCATTTCCTTCAGTCCTATCCGCGACATCGACGGCGCGATCATCGGGACCGTGATTACCGCGCGCGACATTACCGAGGCCAAGCGGGCTGAGGAAGAACGTCAGATCGCGGTCGACTTTCTGGGGATGGTGAACCAGAGCCGAGGTACCAGGGATTTGATTCAAAGGGCGACGGCCTTCTTTCAGAAGCGATCCGGCTGCGAGGCGGCTGCCATACGGCTGCGCGAGGGGGATGATTATCCGTACTTTGAAGTGCGGGGATTCTCCAGTGAGTTTGTCCGTCTGGAGAGCAAGCTCTGCCTTCGGACGGCCAGCGGCAAAGCGGTGCGCGACAGCAGCGGTAAACCAATCCTCGAGTGCCTGTGCGGCAACGTCATCCGTGGCCGGTTCGAATCCTCGAAGCCTTTCTACACCGCGCATGGGAGTTTTTGGAGCAATAGCACCACGGATCTGGTCGCTGCCGCCGCAGAGGGCGAACTGCCTGCCAGCGCGCGCCACCGGTGCAATCGAGCGGGATACGAGTCGGTGGCCCTCTTTCCCATTTATGTTGGCGAAGAGCGGTTTGGGCTGGTTCAACTGAACGATCGGCAAAGAGGGCGATTTTCTGCGCAGAGCATTGTTTTGTGGGAGAGGCTGGCGGGGCACCTTGCTACGGCAGTTTCCAAGTTTCGCGCCGAGGAAGCGCTTCAAGAGAGTGAGAAGCGGTACCGCAATCTATTCAATGCCATGACCGAGGGCTTTTGCATCGTAGAAGTTCTGTTTGACGCGGAGGGCAAGCCCGAGGACTATCGCTTCCTTGAGGTGAACGGCGCTTTTGAAAGGCAAACCGGGCTGCACGATGCTGTGGGGAAGCGCATGCGCGAGCTGGCCCCGGCTCATGAGGAGCATTGGTTTGAGATGTATGGGAAGGTTGCTCTAACCGGCGAGCCGGCGCGCTTCATCAATGAAGCCAGAGCTTTGAATCGCTGGTATGACGTTCATGCCTACCGCGTGGGAGAACCGAAGCAACGGCGGGTCGCAATCGTCTTCGACGACTTCAGCGACTACAAACGGGCTGAGGAGCAGCTCCAGAAGCTCAACCGGACGCTGAAGGCGCGCAGCAATAGCGACCAGGCGATTCTACACGCCACCGATGAGCCGGCATTCCTCAAAGAGGTTTGCCGCATTATCACGAAAGATTGCGGCCATGCGATGGTGTGGATCGGCGTTGCCGAAAACGACGAACAGAAGACGGTTCGGCCAGTCGCCTACTCGGGCTTTGAGCAGGGATACCTGGAGACGCTCAGGGTGACCTGGGATGAGAGCGAACGCGGCCGCGGCCCAACCGGCACGGCAATCCGCACCGGCCAGCCGTCGATGTGTCGGGACATGCGTGCCGATCCTGCGTTTGCCCCCTGGCGCGAAGATGCCGTCCAGCGCGGTTTTGCTTCTTCGGTGGTAATTCCTCTGAAGGAACAAGGCAATGCTTGGGGTGCAATCACGATCTATTCACGGGAGCCGGATGCGTTTACCGAGGGTGAAGTAGAGCTGCTGACGGAACTCGCGGGAGACCTTGAATTCGGTATCCAAACGTTCCGCCTGCGGTCCGCACACGCCCGCGCCGAAGAGGCGTTGCGTGAAAGCGAAGAGCTTCTGGGGCTTTTTGTTGAACATGCGCCGGCCGCGCTGGCCATGTTCGACGGCCAGATGCACTACCTGCACGCGAGCCGCCGCTGGAGGGCAGATTATGGTCTTGGTGATCGCGATCTCAGCGGCTTGTCGCACTATGAGGTATTCCCTGTGGTTCCCGAAAAGTGGAAGGAGGCTCACCGCCGCGGACTGGCGGGTGAAGTCCTGAGCGGGGATGCCGACCGCTTTGAAAGGGCCGATGGCTCCGAGCAGTGGATACGATGGGAAGTGCGGCCCTGGCGCGACGCGGAGGGCGAGGTCGGCGGGATCGTCATCTTCAGCGAAGACGTTACCAGGCGCAAAGAGGCTGAGGCGGCGCTTCTGCGAAATGAGAGGCTGGCTTTACAACGTCAACAACTGCAGGCACTGGCTGCACGCTTGCAGAAGGCGCGCGAAGAGGAGCGCAAGATGGTCGCTCGCGATCTGCACGACGATATCGGGCAGATACTTACGGCGATCAAGATGGACATGACGTGGGCGGTACGGCATCTGCCGCGCGCGGATGACGAAGTACACGATCGGCTGAAGGGATCGATCGAGTTGATCAATGAGGGCGTCCGGTCGGTGCGCAAGATATGCAGCGGGTTGCGGCCGGGGATCCTGGACGATCTTGGCCTGGCGGCTGCCATAGAATGGCAGTCGAACGAATTCGCCGCTCGGACCGGGATTGCAAGCCAAGTCTCCGTCCCCTCCGGTGAACTGCGCCTGGACGGCGACCGGGCTACCGTGTTCTTCCGGATCTTCCAGGAGTGCCTGACCAACATCGCGCGGCACGCCGAGGCGCGGTCGGTGCGCACTTCGTTGCTGGAGGAGAATGGGAATCTACAGCTGGTTGTACAGGACGACGGCAAGGGCTTTCGCGAATCTGAGGCTGCCGGCTCCCTGGGGGTTCTGGGAATGAAGGAACGGGCGCAGGCGTGCGGCGGCAGCGTGCAAGTATCGAGTTCTCCTGGCAAAGGGACAACGGTCACTGTTCGCGTTCCTGTGCGTGCTGCAAGCGCCGGGCGGGAGGACCATGAATATTCTGATAGCAGATGACCACGCCGTAGTGCGCCGCGGCCTGAAGGAGATTCTGGCCGAAGCGCATCCCGGCGCGCGCTTCTTCGAGGCCGCCAGCGGCGACGAGGTGCTAAGCCGCCTGGCCGCATCCGCGGCCGCCCTGCTTGTGCTCGATATCAATATGCCTGGGCGCAGCGGGCTTGACGTGCTACGGGATGTGAAGCAAATGCATCCGCGGCTGCCGGTGATCATTCTGAGCATGCAGCCTGAGGACCAATACGCGATGCGCTGCCTACGCGCCGGCGCGGCGGCCTACATCAACAAGGACAGCGCTCCTGAAGAACTGGCTCTGGCTACGAAGAAGATCCTGGGCGGCGGCCGCTACGTCAGTCCGGGCCTTGCGGAGAGGCTGATTGAACAACTGGATCAGCCCGGCAACAAGCCCCCGCATGAGTTGCTCTCGGATCGGGAGTACGAGGTGATGCGAATGATCGCCTCCGGCGTGCCGCTGACAGAGATTGGCGACCGGCTCCATGTCAGCGTGAAGACGATAAGCACCTACCGTGCGCGCATCATGGAGAAGATGCAAATGAAGAGCAACGCCGAGCTGACCCGCTACGCCATGACGAACCAACTTATCGATTAAATCGAACAGCAGATGTAGGAAATATCCTACGGCACAACCAGCTTATCTGTGATCATCCTGAGCGGCCAACCGAAAGACCGGTACGCAATGCGCTGTTCGCAGGCGGGTGTAGCGGCCAATATCACGAAGGTCAATGCCCCAGAGGGATCGGCGCCGCCAACATTGAAGATACTGGGGCTTGTTGCGAGATCACACTACGCGCCGAGGATAAACAGATTGCCCAGCTCGAATGGGCCATCGACAAGATCGGCCAATTGCGGTAGGAATTATCCTACATTGCTCACACAGAAAGACTTACAAAAAATCCAGATTTTGCCGATTTCAACGCGGTTTCGCCGCTCGTATCTTCTATTCAGAAACACCAAAGCGATTCACGGTATTGCACTGTAGGCAGATAGGCGGCTGAGCTGCGACTGGTCACAATAGCTCTGAACAAGTCAATTTGAGTTTCTTCGTTCAACGCAAACCACACGAAAATGATAGAGGGAGTTATGGTGGCAGCACTTGCGACCGTTGTACGGCTAAGCACGGCAGGGCTATCAACAACTGAATCCAACTTTGCAAGGCGCGTCAATCTAATAAGCGCCTCTCCGCTTTTCTCCGGCCTGTCAAGACAGGCATGCGAGGAGATTGCCAGACGGGCGCAGTCAAGAGTTTACGATCGAGACGAACTGCTCTTCATGCAAGGAGCGACGGTCCGCCACTTGATGCTCATTTGCTCGGGCGGTGTAAGACTCTCGCAGTTCAATTCAATTGGAAGCAGCGTCATTCTTTGGATGTTTGGCGCGGGCAGTGTTATAGGTGTGGCCTCAGAACCCACATCTTGCTACCACACCTGTTCAGCTCGTGCGATTGAGCCAACTACGGCCCTGGTTTGGGAACAGCCAATCCTTCAAAGCCTCATCCAGACGTACCCCAAGCTTAATGAGAATATATGTGTGATTCTCGACTACCGACTTCATGAGTTGGAGGAGCGCTCACGCGAATTGGCAACAAGCAATGTTGCCAGGTGCTTTCATCTCACGCTGCGAGGACTAGTCAAGCAGATGGGGAAAAGGTTAGATGGAGGGATCGGGCTTTCAATCTCGGCCGAGAAGTTGGCCCAGGTGACTTGCGCGACTTTGTTCACCCTATGCCGGCTGCTTTCAAAGTGGGAGGACAAGAGTCTAATTCTGCCCCGAAGATGCAATTTCAATGCAAGAACTTCGCCGGCTTGAGTTGTTAAAAATGATTACTCTGCGCGTTCATTAAGCATACCAGCCGCTTTTTAAGGCGCCACCAGTTGAACAAGAAGAAGAACGCAAAATGCATGAGGAATACAGTCGCGCCAAGTGCACTTTCCAGTGTGAAATTACGTTTTGAGGAAGATTTATGCCAGTCTTTCAAATAGCCCCTGCAAATGAAATCACTGTAAAGAACCTCTTGACAGCGTTTGAAAGCGAATCAAATGCTCACGCCAAGTACTCGGTATATGCCGAGAGGGCGGATTCTGACGGGTTGCACAGAGCAGCCAGCCTGCTCCGAGCCATTGCACACTCCGAGCAAATCCATGCCTACAACCATGCTTGCGTTATCCGAAAATTGGGAGGCGATCCTGAGGCGCAGCTTCAAACAGTGGAAGTGAAGACCACCCTGGAGAACCTAACGGCGGCGCTGGGCGATGAAGCTTACGAGATCGACTCGATGTATCCGCGCTTTCTGGTGGAAAACCGGAGAACCGACAACTCCGCCGCACGCACACTTACCTGGGCCCTTGAAGCAGAAAAGACACATGCGCGCCTATTAGGTGAAGTAATCATGCAAATGGAAGCCGGTGGCGCGGACCCACCGACTGACACTTCGGTGAAGTTTTACGTTCGTCCTGTCTGCGGTTACGTCTCAAGAACGCCTGAGCCGGAGCGTTGCTGGGCTTGCGATCGCTTTTGTGCAAGATTTGAGGCAATCCGGTAGAGGCTCTCCCGGCTTCAATTTCGACTCGAACGTTGAATTGACTCGATGGCATTTGCGTGCTTTCTTTGAATTGTCGGAAAAATGGAGGGTCGCCAAAATGATGACTTTGGAGCAAGATATTGCACCAAAGACAATTCCTTGTCATCCTAACGCCGGACTTCTTGCAGAAGCTGAGAAAGAGCTGTCGGCGTTTCTGTCAGCTGTGACAGCAGTCCATGGCCAGCAGCATGTGATGCCTGCAGCCAAGCATTGGATGCAGGCTCTTGAGGACGTGTGCCCTCCCACCTTTGCATCGAGAGAATGCTTTCGTAAGGTTACCTGTGCAGCAGCCGTCTCCCTCACCCATTGATGAGATATGGAAACGGCCGGGGAATCCGCCTTTGGTCGATACTTTGTGACGCACTGAGTCGGGAACCCCGGCGCTCAATCGGCGATATAGATTGAGCAGCGACGATTGTAGACTCGGAATCTGCCCGCTGGGTTCAGTTCCCAAATAGAATGGCGAATTGCAAGAAGATTTCCAATGGAGCGTGTGGGTTGGTTGGGAGTGATTGAGGAATGCCGTGGCGAAATGAAACGTTCAACAGGTCGTGCCCGCCTTGGTATGAGCTATCTTCTTGATAAAGGACTGGCTGGCAGGATACGCGACAAGAATGCGAGACGATGCCAGGATGAAAACCCTGACCGATGCATCGAAGGCTGCACGTCACTCATTTAGTCAGGTCAGGAACCTCAGAATAATCTTTCGATAGCATTCAATAATAGAAGCCTTGCTCTTGGGCTTAGGGGCGACTTCGATCAGGCTGTTTGGGACTTTGATCAAGCTCAGAGCGTCAAGACGCTGTAAGAAAAATCCTACAGAACAAACAGCTTTCGCTGATGGCTAGACTTTTCCGAATCCTCTATCGTCTTATTCGGTGACACGCCAATTCCAGGTATCCCAAGGCTAGGCCCGAATATCGGCATGGTGCGTGTTATTGGCTGTAGGCGTCGAGCTGACTTAAAGGGATTCCCATGTCCGAGCGGCGATTTAAGGCTTTCATATTTCTTCTATCGAGATTCCCCTTCCTCGGCGTCCGCGCCGGTTCGGCGACAAGAACAATGCCGAATCGGCGCTCGTGTTTTCCGAGGCGCCCCTTTGACGCAACGGCAAGGGGGATCGAATAGCCATGCGGATTTTAATAGCGGATGATCATCCCGCCGTGCGCCACGGCCTGAGAGAAATCCTGGCAGACGCGCTTTCCGAAGCGGAATTCTCTGAAGCGGAAAACGGAGACGAGGTGCTCAGCCAGCTGGCCGGGGCCGAATACTCTGTATTGCTACTCGACATCAATATGCCCGGCCGCTGCGGGCTGGATTTGCTGCGCGAGGCAAGGCGCAACTGCCCGCGAATGCCTGTGATCATGGTGAGCGTACAACCGGAAGATCAGTATGCGGTGGCCTGCCTGCAGGCCGGCGCGGCCGCCTATATCAACAAGGACAGCGCCACGGAAGAGCTGGCGGTTGCGGTAAAGAAAGTTCTGGAGGACGGGCGTTACATCAGTCCACGCCTGGCCCAGGAGACGATTCCCCCGCTTGATGAGCCCTTTGGCCACCTTAGAAAACCGTCGTAGGAAAATACCTACAGCGCTCACGCAGAAAGACCTACAAAAAATCCAGTTTTTACCGATGCCAACCCCTTTTTCCCCCCCCTATCTTCACTTCAGATACACCAGAGCGATTGACGGTAATGCACCGCCGAAGGGCAAGCGGCCTTGCAGTTCGCGAAAGAGGAATCGCAATGATGCGCACGTGGAACGGGAGCAAGAGGAAAGCCAGGGTTCTGGTTGTTGACGACAATAAAACGGTTGCGCAGTCGTTGAGTGCAATTCTTCAAGGGCAAGGCTACGAAGTTGCCACTGCCTTCAGCGGTGAAGAGGCGGTCGCCAAGACGGATGGGTTTCTCCCCGATTTGCTGTTGTCCGACGTCTGGGTGGGGGCAATGAACGGGATTGAAGCGGCAACCCGGATCACGGCCACGCTTCCCGATTGCAGGGTGCTGTTTCTATCCGGTTACCTCTCGATGGCAGATGTAGTGAGCGCTGCCCCTGAGGGTCTTGTATATAGTTTTGCGTCAAAGCCGATAAATTCGCTCGATCTGCTTAATGCGATCGCCTATATGTTGCCCGCCGCGAACGAGTTCAAAGAACCAGGCGTGATGGCCATTGAAGATGAAGCCATCGAACGGTATGCGCCGGCGAGATTGCGGGCTTTGGCTGGATTCATTCTCAGGCACGCTGATTTTGGGGCAGCGGCCGCCGCTCAAACAAATGCCGGCTCCCTGCCTTTGGATTGCAGGCTTCCTGGCATAGCCGGCCTTGAGATGCGGCTACAATGAGGTTTTTTGCGACAACGGTCGACGCCCGGTGATTCTCGGGAGTCGACCGCAAGGTTCTTTCAGTGCGTTGAGCCAAAAAGACAGGAATCGGTTGTATTGCCCTCCAGTTTCCATGGCACATTAACGCAAGGCATCAAGTAACGAAGTTCGAACTGAAGGTAAGGGGGCATTATGGCGGCAGCACTAGCGAGCGCAGTTCGGCAAAGACCGGTAGGACTGTTCACAACCACAGCGAATATCGCGGGGCGCGTCGATCTGATCTCAGCATCTCCGATGTTCGAAGGCCTGTCGCTGAGCGCATACGAGGAGATAGCCATGCTCGCGCGGCCGAGGACATTCGCCGGGGAAGAGGTTCTCTTCCTTCAGGGACAACCGGTGAAAAATCTGGCGCTGCTGCGCTCAGGCAGCGTGAAGATCACGCAACTGGCTCCCAACGGCAACGAGGTGCTTCTGTGGATGCATGGAGCGGGGAGCGTAGTGGGCGCGATCTCCGAACCCATCGCAGGACAGCACACCTGCACGGCCCGCGCCATGCAGCCAGGCACGGCCCTTGTATGGGAGTACATGACACTTCAACGAATGATGCGCGAGAATCCGCAAATCGGGAGGAACATCAGCGTGATCCTGTCTTCGCGGCTGAATGAGTTGGAGGAGCGGTTTCGCGAGGTGGCGACGGAGAAGGTGGCCAAGCGCATCGCCCTCGCCTTGCTTAGACTGCTGAAGCATGTCGGTAGGAAGGTGCAGGACGGAATCGAGGTCTCGCTCACACGCGAGGAGCTAGCCCAGATGACCGGGACGACCCTTTTCACCACCAGCCGGGTGCTTTCGAGGTGGGGCGAGATGGGCTTTGTTTCGCCGCGCAGGGAGTCGGTGCTGGTGCGCGACCAGAACCGACTGGAGCTTGCAGGCGAAGACGTTTAGGGAACTGTCGATGCGTGTTGGCTTGATATGATTGTGCGCATCCTCAAGTTCCATAGACCTTTCCCCAAGCCACCGAACATCTCTCGTGCATACAATTGTCGTTCTGCTTCGCGAAAACCAAAAGAAGATGTGGGGTCGCCCTTTGCTCGTTGAAGAATGCCTCAAAAAACAAAAAACACAATTCATGCAAAAACCGCTGCCGGTTCAAGCAGGCATTCGCGAACGCGGAGATCAATTTTCCTCTCGCAAGAAAAAAGCATTCAAATATTGCGGACTTTACCGTATTATCATGGGATTACCGCCAGCAACAAGCATGCGTAAAACGCGAATAGATCGCTTCGTTTATTTTCACAAGCATTCATTTTATTCCGAAGACCGTCAAGGGAAAAGGGTCCAAGCTGGATCGTGTTTGATATTTAGCAATTCTGCTCGTTTTCTTTTGAATTATTGTGATTTGAGTCGAGGACCTGGCTTTGCGCATGGGACAAACAAGGGCAACGTTACACATTCCGCTTGCAGGTTCCAGGGCAAGTCAAGCCAAATACAGGCCGTTTCTGGGTCACTCAATCCATAGCGTGTCTCAACCTATTTCTACGAGGACTCACAGATGCTACGCAGGTTGATGGTAATCGGATCGATATTGACGATCGCCGCACCGATGCTCATAGCGGCGGACAAAACGCAGGCGCAAACCACCCTTTCCGCGGCTCAGATCGCGGACAAGAACATCGCGGCACGAGGTGGCTTAAAGGCCTGGCGAGCGGTTCAAACCATGTCGGAAGAGGGGAAGATGGGCGCGGGCGGAAATCAGCGGGCGACACTTCAGGTGCCCATGCCGAACAAAGACGGCGTGATGCCTGTTGCCGTGCGGCCGAAGGACGAAGTCGAGCTGCCCTTCGTTCTGGACCTTGAGCGTCCACGCAAGTCGCGTTTGGAACTGAAGTTCAAGGGGCAAACTGCGGTTCAGGTCTACGATGGCGCGAACGGATGGAAGTTGAGGCCGTATCTAAACCGCCTTGAAGTGGAGCCTTATTCTCAGGACGAGATCAGACTTGCATCCATGCAGACCGATCTTGATGGCCCCCTGATCGACTATTCCGCAAAGGGTATCCAGATTGAGTTAGACGGGATGGAGAAGGTTGAAGATCGCGATTGCTACAAGCTGAAGCTCAATATGAAAGAGGGTCGAACACTGCATGTGTGGATTGATGCACAGAGCTTTCTGGAGGCTAAAATTGAAGGGCTACCGAGGCGGCTCGACGGGAACGAACATCAAGTACAAGTCTACTTTCGCGACTATCGGCCTGTAAGCGGGCTTCAAATTCCTTTCATATTGGAGACCAAGGTCCTTCCGGTTGCAACAACGGCGCACGGATTCAATGATCCGCACGTACCCGCGGAAAGAATCACCATTGAAAAGGTCGAAGTGAATCCAAAGCTCGATCCTTCGCTCTTCTCAAAACCGGCGGTCACAACTGCATCGATTAGCCACTAGAAGAGACATAGCCCTTCGGCAGGATTGCGAAGGGTTTCTCTTTCTTGGGGCGTTGCTGACCAATTCTTTTGCGGCGTGGGAAGTTTGCAAGGCACTTGCAATCAAGGAATTTACAACACTTTAAATGCTCATTTATTTTGAGCAAAGACTTGCAATCGAAGAGAAAGCATCGTCAACTCGAATCTGGTTTTTTGGAGTGCCCCGTCAGAAGAAATCGAAAAGATCTGCGAGATCCGACTTTTACGGGTCAGACCAGCAAAGACGGGGTTTGGATGATGCGCAACCAGGATTCGATACAGGAGCTGAGCGAGGCCTTGACTTGATCGCATACATTCTCAAGATTTGCGACAGAAACGCGGAAGGTTTCAGAATTCCACGGGCAAGCAGATCAAGTCATTTGGAGCCGATATGGATCGAGTGAGATTCCCACTCTTGAACGATATTTATCAGGAGCAAGGCCTCTGGAAGATCCACTGCTGGGAAGATGCGGCGGATGAACCCCTGGGCACCAAAGTGCCATCCCGAGACGAAGTATCTATCGGACCTGCAAAGGGTCCGGACCGACTTACAAAAAGAGGTGCGCAGCGGGTTGCCTGGAATCGCTATCTTTCCAAACTCCGCCGGAATGAGGCGGTCGTGGAACCCGAGATGACGATCGCGAGATTTGTTGAGACGTTCTTTGTTCCTGAGCATGTCCAGGAGAAGAGACTAGCTGGCCGGGCCTACTACCAAGCGATTCTGAAGCATGTGCTCCCGCCGGAAGAGGTTGATCGCATCTTCCAGGTCAGCCGGGATATGTCAAAGGCAAGGTTGAAGGTCATTCCGAATTGGCCCTATCTGGGCGAACTGCGACTTCAGGATTGTGGGCCGCAGCACGTGGAGAGGCTGATTTCAGCAGCTTCTGCACGAGGGTACTCCCATCAGACGGTAGTGCACATTCGTAATGTGGTCAGCGCCATCTTCTCCCATGCAAAGAAGTTGCATCACTACCAGTACGACAATCCTGCGAAGACGGCGATTTTGCCTGAACGTCCGCCCAGAAGTTCCCATCTGCTCACACTGACCCAAGCGAAAGATGTTCTCCGAGCAATGAGGTATCCGGAAAAAGAAATGACGCAACTCGTCATGCTCACGAGCATGAATATCGCCGAAATCTGCGGGCTTCAGTGGAAATACGTAAACTTGACGGGTACCTGGTCCAAATTGACTGACGAGCCGATTCCGCCAATTACCATCGCCGTCAGAAAGCAGTTATACCGCGGAGAGTTAGACAATGTAAGCGGGGCGCATGAAAGGAATCTGCCGATTCCGGGACTTTTGCTCCCGATGCTCATCAAGTTGAGCGGACGAGAAAAATATACAGGACCAAACGATTACGTGCTTGTGTCCAGGGCGGGCACCCCAATCAACGCAATCAATATCACTGCTCGCCGTTTGAGATCCATAGGCAATGAGTTGCAGATGCCATGGCTCAATTGGCACGTCTTAGGTCGAGGCCGTTTTTCACTTGAGGCCGAGCTTGGCGAACAGTTTTATATTCATTTGGCTGGTATCTTCCACTCAGAGCCACCGCAAGGCGTTCTGACCCATGAGAGGTTGAGGAAGCTGGCTTAACTACTCTGGATAATAGCGAGTCAGATTCTGAATTGATGAAGGCGGGCCGCGAACCTCTCGATAGGAGGTCTGGCCCTTCTCAATTTCGCCTGCCTCAGGGGACTGATGTTCACATCAATCTGAGAACCCGCCTCATTCGATCAAGCCGCCCACCTGCCTCGCATCCGGATTCTTCCTGTTTTCGGCACCCTGCCTGACCATCCTTGCGATCCCGCCACTTTCCATCGACAAATGCCCTTTAGCACTGCAAGAGCAGTAGCCACGGCTCTGTGCAGCTCCATTTGATCTCGCTGAAAAAGGTCCTTTGGCAGGTTCTGAAATGGTGCGAACGGCGGGTTTGCCGATGCCTGGCAGCGCAAAAACGGGTGTTGAAAAAATTATTTTCTCGGACTTTGCGGCGATTCTCAAACTATCATTGACGATTCCAACAGCTTCCAGAACCCCATCATCGATGTAGATGAAACATGATCCCAAGTACAAGATAATCCTTCTGTTTACGCTGGGGGCGCACAGTCTTGTTGGATAGCGAAGTAACAAATATCCATTCGAAGTCAAGGTCGAGATTGGTAAAAATCAATCATTCAAAGTGTCGCAACAGGACACAAGGCCCTTCAGGGGGATCTTTGCGCATCATCAAGATGACGATTTAGTTAACTCCGGATACTCGTTCAATGTGAGCGCTGGTGTTCGACATCGGCGGAAGGCACGAGGCTCAAAAAGCCGACTAACAGAACCAGCACGGCGCCGCCGCGGGGCTGCTCTTCCCGCCCACTGGCGGCAAGTAGGATCGAACAGAGATTTGAGAAAGCCCGTTGGGCTACAGCAGAAAACCAGAGGGTGGTAGAACTCCCGATGCACGCCAGTCAATTTAACGGGGCGGTCTGGAGAATGTAAGCGCCATAGAAATCCATTCGCCGCAGAAATGCGGCACAGCCGAGAGGATCCGGCTGTGTTTAGTTGAGTGACCACATGTGCTCTTTCTACGAGAGCTGCTACAGCAAACAGAGCCGGCCGCCGGCGCTGTTTGAGGGTCAAGGTGAGGAGGCTGCACAGCCATGAGGAAGTCGTACCCGGTTTGGATCTTTACACTCATTGTCGTCTTCGGGGCTGCCGTCGCGAGCGCGCAGTCGTTTCGCGTGCAGTGTCCAACAAGCACGATTACGCACCCGGCGACCGGGACCAACTGTAGCACCAACCCAACCGCAGCGGGGTGCAACAACTCAGAACCTGCGTACAACGGACCAACACAATTCAACGCCGCGACCGTGAATTTACCTAGCGGGACGAGCGGGGACTTTCTCACGCCGACTTCTACAACCGTGAACGGCGCCATCAAGTGCCAGCAAATCTCAGGCGGTGACGGCTATTCGACGATGGCAGACGGCACGCAGATATTCATGTTCGCGTTCGGTCCGCTCTCTGGCCTGGCGGATATCGCGGCCGGCCATCCTGCCACGCAGTTCCCATATATCTTCAATACGCCATTTCCAGGGCCAGGGACACTGACGCGCGGCGACCCGGCCACGACCGACGGGGCGCAAAGCGGCGCCACGCCATGGACAGGCGCGCCGGGAACGTTCTTTCAGGCGTTTACATGGAACGGCGCGGTTGGCCTGACGCCCGAAGTCGTGACGACCGTGACCGTTACCAACCTCCTCGAAGGGCCTTTCCCTGTCACTGTCCCCCTCACCACTGCCCCCGGCTGCCAAACTCCTACCAATAACACGGTAACCGCATGGACAGACGCGCCCTTGGGTCTAGCCGCTGGATCGTCAGTCGTGATCTCCAGTGCTGGCAGCGAGGTGGGTGTAACACCGGCTGGCTACCTGGGCACTTGGTCAATTAGCTGCGTGGCTACTGGATCCGCAGAGGGGCCGGACGGGTTCAGCGGATATGCCTTCCAGTACGTCGATACAAACTCAGGGTTGGCAGCAGATACCGGGAATGAGTTGGCTGGCACCGCATCTTCGCCCCCGGTACTCGACGGGCACGTGGATCCCCGCCCAATCATGGATGTCGGGGTGATGAACGGCAATATTCCGGCTCCCCTGGCCGCGTTTGACGAGGACGACGAGTTCTTTCTTACCCTCACCAACGTGGGCATGATCATGCGCCCTGACCTCTTCGAACAGCATACTGTTCACTTCCACGGGTACCCCAACGCTTCCTCGTTCTATGACGGTGTGCCCGATGCATCTGTCGCCATCAACATCGGCGCCAGCTTCACCTACTACTATCTCGCTCCGGATGCCGGAACTTACTTCTGGCACTGCCACATCACCCCGCCCGAACACTTGCAGATGGGCATGGTGGGACAGCTTTATGTGCGGCCGCGGCAGAATCGTGTGCCTCTTGGCGGAAGCCTCTACACGTATCTCGGATACCAGAATGGGACCTCCGAGCCCACAACCAATCCTGTGGCGGATCTGCGCACGGTTTGTAACACCGCCCGCGACATTCTGTGCAGCGCCACGATGCCCGCAAGCACCAACTCTGTTGTGCAGGCGACCGATGCACTCGTCATCGATCCAGCTACGGGCGCGGCTGACCTGCCCGATCAATATGTCTACAACGATGGTGACGGATCAACGCAATACGACGTCGAGTATCCCCTCCAGATGCACGGGTTCGATCCGAACTTCCACTTCGTCGGCATGACGTTCAACCCGGAAATGTTTGCGGACATGAAGGACAAGTACTTCCTGCTGAACGGGCGGAGCTATCCCGACACAACCGCGGCCGGTCCTCAAGCCACGATCTCGAGCGATGGCCAATTGCACTACTCGCAACCGCTACCGGCCATTATTAACATTCCGGTGGGCGGGAAGGCCCTGCTACGTCTTGTCAATCTTTCGGTCACCGAGTACCACACGCTCCAAAGTCTGGGTGTTCCGATGCACGTCGTGGGATGGAATGCCAAGCTGTTGCGGGACCAGTCCGGGATCAACACGGAATACTGGACCAACTCGATCACACTGGGCGGTGGAGAATCGCTTGACGCGATTCTGGACACCAGCGCCGGCAAGCCCGATGGGACTCAGTATCTAGCAGGCGAAACCTACTACCTCTACACTCCACAACTCGATCACCTCTCGAACGACGCAGAGAATTTCGGTGGCCTGATGACCGAGGTCCATATCTGCGCCAGCGTGACCGGCAGCACATTCGGTAACACCTGCAATTAGGAGAGCAGCAATGAGGCCAAAGAAGATGAAAAACGCGACGTCCAAGACACAACTGCTCATGGCGCTGGTAGTGGCGGCAACGCTGTTTCTCGCGCCGGTCGCATTCGCTGCTGCTCCCGGCATTACCGGGGCTGCGGGAACCCCGATCTTCAACCTGACCGCGCAGCAAGCCTATCTCAACCAGCCGGACGGAGAGGCGATTTACTCCTGGGGCTATGGTTGTAACGGGGCGCCGGGTGGCTTTGCTCCCGCGGCTATCGCCAACGCTTCCTGCTCTACGATGCAGGTGCCGGGCCCCACGCTGATCGTGCACGAGAACGATGTGGTCACGGTCAATTTACTCAATGGGCTCCCAACGCCAGCCGGCAACACCTCGATCCTGTTCCCTGGGTTCAACGTGTCGACCAGTTGTACGGCGACGACCCCTACGGGTCAGCAGGGCCTCTTGACGTGCGAAGCAACTCCTGGCGCCACGGTAACTTACACGTTTACCGCCTCTGCGGCGGGCACGCACGCTTATTACAGCGGAACGCAGGGCGACCTGCAGATCGAAATGGGGCTTTACGGCGCTGTCATTGTTCTTCCGGCGACCGTTCCGGCAAACTGCAACTCCGGCTACCATGCCCTGAACCTGACATCGAAATCTACCTGGGGCGAAACCGATTTCAGGCTAGCGCACGCTGCTTACGATCACCCCGGGAGCTGCTACGACCGGGAATATCTGTTCCAGTGGGCCGAGATGGATCCCCGGATTCACCGGCAGGCGGAGGCGCAGGTGACGGCAAAAGCGAGCTGCACCGCAGGGCTCCCGGGATGTAGTCTCGACGTGCAAACCGAGCCCTACCATCCCGCTTACTTCCTGATCAACGGCCGTTCCATGCCCGATCTGATGGATCCCAACTTCGCGTCCGAATACCCACATCAGCCCTACAACGGCAACCCGCACATGCACATGGGCGAGTTGACACTGATCCGCACAATCGGCCAGGGAAGGTGGCAGCACCCGTTCCATGAGCACGCCAACCACGTCCGCATCCTGGCGCGCGACGGCAACCTGGTTCTGAGCACCGGCGCTCACGTGACGTTTTCCTCAGGCCTGAGCGGAGACCCAGGAGTTACAGCTCCGGGCCTTGCCGGGCTTCTCATGTTCAACACGGACACAACGCCGGGAGATGCCTTCGATGGGATCTTCTACTTCACCGGCAGGGGATTGAACTGGGATGCCTACGGTCACCACCCGCCCCTTCCCGGTACGACCGCGGGAACGGCGGCCAGCGATCCTTATGGGGATCCATTGGCCACGCTTACCTGCACGCCTGATGTGAACGGCTACAACTCGGGCGCGCCGGCGGCGGTCAACTTCATGGAGTGGTGCCAGGATCACGACAAGCCGGTACAGGTGGCCCCATTCGGCGACGTGGCAGCAGGTGGGCCTGCGACCTTACCCGATCCGAATGTTTTAACCAACGGCCAATGGTACAGCGGCACGCCCTACTTTGGTCCGGATGCCAACACTCGCGCTGGGACACCTGAGTGCGCAAGCAACGCTGTGACTGGCGCCGTAACGCCCAATACCAACTGCACGAACCTAATGCCTTCTAACGACCAGGCCAACCCCTCCAACGAGCGGGGCTGGGCGTTCATGTGGCACTCGCATAACGAGCGCGAGATTACTACAAACAACGTCTTCCCCGGCGGAATGTTGATGATGATGCTGGTGGATTCACGGGAATTTGTCATTGACGAAACGGAATAGGGGCAGGCTTTCTGCCTGCCCTGCAAGGCCGCCAGTTTGATCACCCCCGGCCGGCGGACGGCGAACAAGAATTCGCGTTCTATACCCAGGACGCAACTCGAACGAGAGGCGACAACGATGATCCGGATCAATGATTCAAAGTCGGAGACTACACGGAAGGGCGCAGTCCTGGCGAGCGCGCTCCTTTTCTTTGCGGCCGCGACGGGCTTTGGCCAGCAGCCAATCAACTTGTCGGCGGGGCCCGCCACTACAACCATGCCCGATGGCACGGTTGTACCGATGTGGGGCTACTCTTGCGGAGCTGCGATTTCAGGGTCGACGGCGACCTGCGCTCCTTTGAGTGGAGCTAATCCGGCCACTTCCTCCGCAGCCTCCGGCGCGCTCGGCGGTGTCTACGTCATCAATGGCGGATCCGGCTACACCTCTGCGCCCACTGTCGCGATCAGCGCACCGACCGGCGCAATTACCGGCGTGACCAACGTTACGGCCGTCGCGACCGCGGTTGTGAACGGCGGCCAGGTGGTTGGCTTCAATGTGACCAACCACGGAGCCGGCTATATTGCGGCGCCCACTGTCACCCTCACAGGTGGTGGGGGCACTGGAGCTTTTGCCGCAGCGAGTCCAGCCTGGTCCCCGGTACTGATCACTGTTCCAACGGGAGCGGCGGGAGGCCTTCAGATCCACTTGACAAATAACCTCTCATTCACCCCCGCCGCCGGCGGCGCGGCGAATACGATCCCCACATCCATTGTGATTGTGGGCCAGGTGGGCGGCGGCCTTGGCGCCGCGCCAACGGTGGGCGGTGTTGGCACGCCAACAGCCACGGCAAGTCCCGATCACTCCCTCGCGCAGGGGTGTGCGTCGTGGTTTATTGCCTCTGGCGCCACGCCACCGGGCGTCCCGTGCCCGGCGGCCCAAGCTGGTGCTTCAGGCACGCCACCGGCCCAGGGG
>Ga0182013_10000913_pt1 | contig 40956 bp, 34 predicted proteins | sample 612S2MmetaG_FD_120487 | JGI IMG/M metagenome (GOLD analysis project Ga0182013, IMG submission 120487) | Permafrost microbial communities from Stordalen Mire, Sweden - 612S2M metaG | ecosystem: Environmental > Terrestrial > Soil > Wetlands > Permafrost | place: Sweden: Stordalen | collected... | reverse complement strand
AGCGGAGGAACCTACCAGGCCTTCACGTCGGTCGCAATCAGCGATGCAAGTGCCGGCGCTTCGATTTACTACACCGTAACCGGAGTGACGCCAACCACTCAATCGACACTTTACACCGCGCCGGTCTCAGTGAACCGCAACATGACACTCGAGGCCATTGCGGCGGAGCCGGGCGGTCCGGTCAGCCCGATCTCATCGGCAACTTACGTATTTGTTCCGGCGGCAGCGCCGACATTGAGCGTGGCAGCGGGATCCTACCAGAGCCCGCAGACAGTGACGATCAGCGACGCGACTACGGGGGCACAAATCTATTACACCGTGACCGGAGTGACGCCGACGACCCTGTCTCAGTTGTATACGGGACCGATAACGGTGAGCAGCAACATGACTCTCAGCGCAATTGCCGCCATTCCGGGAGGACCAGCGAGCCCGGTCGCGAGCGCGTCATATACGATTCTCCCCGCCGCAACGCCCACATTCAGTGAGTCGACCGGGGTCTATCAGGGCATCCAGTCGGTGGCCATCAGCGACACGACTCCCGGAGCGTCGATCTATTACACCGTCACAGGCGTTACCCCAACAGTTTCGTCAACCGTATACACCGGTCCAGTGACCGTGAGTAGCAATATGACCCTGCAGGCGATTGCTGCAGTGCCGGACGGACCTGCGAGCGCGATTGCGATAGCCGCGTATACCATCGTTCCGCCATCGACACCGATCGCTACCCCGAATTCGTCGGCGACCTTCTACGCAATGAGTATCGATCTTCTTCTGGAGGGCACGCCCTGGCCCGAGCTGCCCATCAGCACGATCCGGCTTTGGGACACGGGAACGAAGTGGGGAGATCTCAACCCGACTCAGAACACCTATCAATGGAAGAATCTCGACCAACTAGTCAACATGGCCGAAGCAAATAATTCCGAGCTGCTTTACACCTTTGGCGGGGTGCCTCCATGGGCGTTGCCGACCAACGTGCCTATAATATCGATCGCGAGGTCCGGCGGGATTGTTAGCGTAACTACAGCGACGCCTCACGGGATGTACTACGATCCGACGCAAGCTTCGACGTCGCAAGAGACATTTTCGGTAGCCGGCGTTTCCGACACTAGCTATAACGGGACATTCTTCCTGACCGGAACGCCCAGCGCCGACACGCTGACTTATGCGCAAGCGGGGGCCAATAGCTCTTCGTCATCCGGCACCGTAAGTGCCGTGTGCTCCGGAGAATACGCGCCGGGAATGTGCGCGCAGGCGCCGGTCAGCCTGGCTGTGTGGGATGAATACGTGACTCAGTTGATGTCGCACCTTGGCGCCGGAGCGATCCAATACTGGGAGCTGTGGAACGAGGCCAACGATCCCCTCTATTGGCAGGGCGATCCAAAGATGCTTGTGGCGATGGCACAGGACGCAAAGACGATCATTAAGGGAGTGGATCCGGCGGCCGTCATTCTCAGCCCAAGCGTTACCGGAGTCTACGAGACGGCGGATGAGTGTACCGGCAGCGTGCCTTATTGCGGGACCACCTGGCTGAGCACCTGGATGGCGGCGGGAGGCAATGGCACCATCGATGTCGTAGCCTTTCATGCCTATCCCGGCATAGGGATGAATCCAGAGGAGATTCAAGGGAGTGTGTACCAGCTCCAGGCGGCCATGAATCGGAACGGCGTCGGCCCGCTGCCTATCTGGGATACAGAATCGAGCTGGAGAAACAACACCAACCTCCCCGCGGCATCGGACCAGGCATCATGGCTGGCGAGACATTTTCTGCTGGAAGAGTCCATCGGCATCCAGCGCACGTTCTGGTATGCGTACGACGCCCCGACGTGGGGAACGCTGTGGACCAGCACCAGCGGCCTTGACTTGGCCGGAGAAGCATACGGACAGGTGGAAAAATGGCTTACCGGCGCGACCATCAATCAGCCGTGCGCTGCGGTTCCCGCCAATCAGACGACGTTTGTCTGCAGTTATACGCGGCCAAACGGCTATGTTGCTCAAGCTGTCTGGAACACCGCGGGCGCTGCATCCTATGCGGTTCCGAGTCAGTTTGTTCAATACCACGATCTTACCGGAGCAGTCACCCCGGTTTCAGGCGGAATGGTTGAGATTTCAACCTCTCCGATTCTTCTCGAGAGTTCCAGCGCATTCTGACAGACGAATCTCCTCCTGACTCCATTCTGCCCTCCGTTCGAGCACGAAATCATGCTGCAATTTGTGCCGCCGGCGGAGAGAAGAATGGGCTCAGGGGAGAATCGCGAAGAACAAGAGGAATGGGAGCACGGCCGTCGAGCTGGCCAGGAGAGGAAGGAATACTGCGGAGAAGGATTTCAATCGGCAGCGAGTCCAATATTGCGTGCGCTGGGCTGCGGGAGCCCGGAGGCTCGCGCCTGAGCCGCCAGATGCCTTGACAGGCTCCTCGCGGTAAATCCGGCTCCGAAGGCGAAGCGCGCCATGGGGCCAAACGAATTTGCCGAGGCTACGCCGACAAAGTAGAGTCCTTTCACGGAGGACTCAAAGCGGCTGGAAAGCACCGGCGTATCTTCGACGGTATGAATTTTGCCCAGCAGAGACGGGACCAGAAAGCTAAGCTTCGAGATGGAGACCCTATATCCGGTTGCAGCGATCAGATGATCGACCATTAATTCCGAAGTCGATCCATGCTGTGACAATGCGAGATGCACCATGGAGTCATGGATTTTCGCTCTCTCGATGGTGGCTCCGAGATGCATGGGAAATTTTCCGGCTACGCGATCGCGGATAAACCATCCCGGCGCCGGTCCGAGGTGATTGCGAACCACGCGCAGGCGGAACTCCTCCGGCATGCGATGGAAGAGCAGAGGAAGGTCCGTGCAGAGACGCGAGCGCCATCCGATCCCCAGCCCGGAGCGTGGATTTCGCAACCTTTGCCAGAGCGGCCGCGGTTCTTTCTGGAAAGTGTGAAATCCGATCTGCCCGCGACGAGCGACGAGTTGCACATGCGCCCCGGCCTCATGCAGCAGTGCGGCAATGTCTAGAGCCGAGGCTCCGGCGCCGAGCACCGCAACCTCCTTCCCGCTGAATCGGCTTAGCTCGTGATGTTCCGAGCTATGGGTGACGAATTCGCGAGGCAGGCATGAGAGGAGTGGCGGAATGTGACCAAACGAGGTGATCCCGGTAGCTACGATCACGCGGCGCGCCTGCACCGTTTGTCCATCCGCGGTTCGCAGCTCGAAGCCTCCATCGATGCGATCGACGCTTACGATGTCAGTCTCTTCCAGCATGGGCACAAAGCGACGCTGGAACTCGAGACCGTAGGCGACAAATGTTTCAAGCGGAACCGGCAAACCCATATTGGCGTATGGCAAACCCTTCTCTTCGCAATAATCGCGAAGGGTAAAGGAGGATCCGGGGTCATACAAGCTTGAGGCAAAGCCCTCCGACTTGAGGTGCATGCCTTTGGGCATGTGCTTGCGCCAGACCTGCATGGGCGAACCAAAGATACGAAAAGAGAGACCGTTATGGGCGAGGTGCGCGGCGATCGATAAGCCATACGGCCCAGCGCCAATGACAGCGATATCGAGTATCATGAATTTGTCCTCTACCTTGCCTCTCGGGCGAATCCGCTTTCAACGACGCCGGGGCTGCGAGACTGCTGAATAATGGTTTTGAGCGATTCGAGGTTGCTTTTTCCGTTGTTCGCAATTCTAAGTACAACTGCAAGTTTGCATGGCAGATTGTTCTAGAGTATGTTTCAAGGGGCCATTACCTCATTGATCGAAAAGAGGGTCAGCGGTTGCACGAGAAGTCTCAGCCGGTTGTTTTCCTCAGCGCAACTCTTTGGTGGGCTACTTGTCCTCGCCTGGCCATGGCCCTTCTCAATTCCGGCTGCAGGGTCTCGGCGATCTGCCCCAGCGGCCACCCGCTGCGCGCCGTAGCTCGAGTGGAGAAGATCTATCCATACCGCGCATTGGACCCGGCGGGCTCACTTCGAGCCGCCCTCAGGGCCGCACAACCGGACCTCATCATCCCCTGCGACGATGCCGCAGCGTGGCAACTTCATGACCTGTATGAGAAGGACGTTGCTCTCCGTCCGCTGATCGAACGGTCGCTCGGAACCAGCGAAGCGTATCGAACTCTCGAAAGCCGCTACAAGACTCTTGAGTCCGCCGACGAACTGGGAATCAGAGTTGCGCCCAGCTGGCCCATCGAATCGCCCGAGGACTTCCGCGACCCGCGGCTGGAGTGGCCGGCGGTATTGAAAATCGATGGCACCTGGGGCGGCGACGGCGCCGTGCATCTTCAGAATCCCGTGCAGGCGGCCCAGGTATTTGCCAAGCTGTTCGGTGTCGTCAAAACCGCGTGGGCGTGGAAGTATTACCTTGTCAATCGCCATCCGCTTGAAATGTGGCTCTGGCGGCGCATAAGGGGTTTACCGGTCACACTGCAAAAATTCATTCAAGGGCGGCAAGTAACAACCATGTTCGCCTGCTGGCAGGGCGAACTGCTCGCCAGCGTCACAGCCGAGGTGCTGGCCTCGCGCGGTGCAACCGGGGCGGCCACGTTTCTGCAGCTGAGGTGCCACGAAGAAATCGAGAACGCGTCGCGGCTGTTGGCCGGGAGGTTCAAGCTCAGCGGCTTTCACGGCCTCGATTTTATCGTTGAGGACGCGACAGGCGATACCTACATGATTGAGATGAATCCACGCGCCACGCAACTGGGCCATTTGAATGTGCTTCCCGAAGGCAGCCTTGCCGATGTGCTGACCGCGAAACTCATGAACAGGGACGCCGCGCCGGCAGCAGCGACGACGCGTATTGAGAGCAACATAATCGCGCTGTTTCCGTACGCGTGGAAAACCGATCCGAGCAACAGATTACTAATCACTGGTTATCACGACGTTCCGTGGGATCAACCGGCGCTGGTTTACGAGCTGATGCGCAAGCCGTGGCCCGAACGCCGCCTGCTCATTCGCATTCTCAATGGGCTCAGATGGCTTTGGCATCGAGGCGAAAAACCTGTGGATCCTTCCAGCGATGAGGACCATGCTACATTGGCGAGCTGAGATGCCCCGACTTTCCGTGCGCTTCAGACATCGCTCAATCTGGAGCGCTTCCCGGCCCAGTTCGCTGAGCTGCGCGAAGCGCGCTGCGCCGACTCATATGCCTGGATGAGCACACGGTAGTTTTCGTGCATCGTGTACCTGGACTCGTAGGTCCGCCGCGCGACGGGCCGCATGCCATCAACATGTGCGGGATTGTCGAGTACCCAGCGAAGCTTCTCCGCAAGATTTGTGGCGTTACCGGGTTCAAACAGAAGGCCGGTCTTTCCGTCTTCGCAGATCTCCGCCATCGCTCCGAGACGCGAAGCGATCACCGGTGTGCCCGCGGCGAAGCTTTCGATCGCGACCCTGCCGAATGTCTCATACCACCGTGAAGGGAAGATCAGGACCCGGGCCTGGCCCATGAGTTCCGCCGTCTCCGCTCGGGACTTTGCACCGAGCCATTCGACATCCTTGTGGGCCCCGCAAAATGCCTGAACCTCAGGAGACAGAGGACCGTCGCCGGCAATCTTCAGCTTCCAGCTCCGGCCCAATTGCTTCCAGGCCGAGAGCAAGGTATCCACGCCTTTTTCCGGACTGAGACGGCCGACAAACAAAGCGTAGCCGCCCTCCCCGTTTCCCTGGCCCGGATCGGGGTACACAAAGTTGTTCTTTACGGCCAGCTTGTCACCTGGAAAGCCTGCCGCAATGAATTTGTCGCGAACGAACTGAGTCAACGCTATGTAAAGATCGACTGCGTTCAGCCAGGTGCCTTTGACGGAGTGAAAGGCGGTCATGGCTGCGACCGAAGCGCTCGCGAGCCGGCTGCCGCGATAACAGCCGTGCAGGATGCCCGGATATTTGAAGACCTTGCCCATGCAGTCCTCACACACCTGTCCGTCCCGGTAGAAGAACACCCCGGGGCACAGCAGGCGGTAGTTTCTAATCGTCTGCACGACGGCGACCTCGTGTTTTTTCGCCGCGTAGTAGACAGCGGGCGATAGTTGAGGAAAAAAATTCTGCACGTGGAGTACGTCGAAGGCATCTTCGCGCAGCCTGCGATCGACCAGTTCGTAGGAAGAAACCGACCAGAGAGAGTCCAGAGCAACCTGGAATTTTCCCCGTGATTCGATCTGGGCATTGCTCATGACGATGGTCTCGACCGAATGCCCTTGATCGCGCAGCATTCTGACTTCGGACTCAAAGCTCTCGTCTTCGCCACCGCGGAACTGGTAGTTGTTGTGGAGCATGAGTATGTTCAAAGCGCACCTCTTCTTCGCGACTTGTGGATCCAGCAGGACGAGACGGCTCAATCGACAACGCAGGTTAATTGCCCAGGAAACTGCTGTAGCTCAAAGCATCGACCGCAAGGCTGGGCGCAGGGGCGGGAAACACCTGCTTCACCCGCTTGAGCACATCACTCCGCGCGGGGTGGATGAAGACGAAATTATTGATGTAGTCGGGGGATTTGTCCTCGTCGAACGATGTCTCGACGCTGGCCGCCTGATATTTCTCCACCGAGAATTCGTCCAGCGTTCGCAGAACTCCGCGATGAATGAAATAGCCCTTGTATCCGAACGAGCAGAGGAATTCGAAGACGTTCCGCGGCGCGCCGGGATGATGGCGTGCCTCCGATTCCACGATAATGGTGGGCTGGAATTGCGCGATCATTCCGGTCATTCCTCCCAGGGTGCTCAACTCGTGGCCTTCTACATCGATTTTTACGACGCCGACAGCGCGGCCTTCGAGTGACAACCGATCCAGGCGCTGCCGTTCTACTGAGATTGTCCGCGTCGCAAATTGGTGGTTTACCTCAGCTTCGAGTGAACAGCGGGTATCGAGATCTTGTCCATCGCTGACCGGAATATGGAAGGTGCATTCCCCTTCCCGGTCAGAGGCGGCGATGTTCAGGATTTTGACTCGCCTGGGAAGGGCCTTCCTCAGCCGCTTAACCATCAATGGATGAGGTTCGAGGGCTAAAACGTGATCGCAGTATCTCGAAAATACATAGGCATAAGGTCCGCGATTCGCGCCTACATCGATGGCGATCTCCGATCGAGAGCAAAGACAATGCACGATCCTGATTTCGGCGTCGCCTTGCCTGAACTCCCTTCTGACCAGGTTCTTGAGAATCAAGCTCTCTGGAAGAACGGGTTTGATCGCGCCTTTGACAATTCCGGCAAGGGTCCTTGCTGCTCTCATTTGAGAAATCCCTTCTGCATCAGCTGAGCAGATCATCAGTGCTGCTTGGCGATCACTCGCTTGTAGAGGCGCATGGTTTCGGCGCGGATACTGTTCCATCGATAACTCTCGGGCATAGGACAGATCGAGGATCGAAGGCGGGTAGCCCGGTCAAGAGCGCTCTCCAACTCCGGCGCATCGAGATCGGAGGAGAATAGATTGACCCAGTCCCCGCCAAAGTCAGCTTTCAGGTCGCACATGGAACCGAGGTCGGGCACCAGGACCGGTCGGTTGAACGAAAGAGCCAGAAGCGCTGCCCCGGAGTTGAGAATGTGACGGTAAGGGAGCACGACGAGATCGGCAGCAGCGAAGAAGCTTCCCACTCGGTCGCGCTCGATGAATTGAAGCGTGAGGCGCACGCGATGGTCGCCCGCGGCCTGCTTCGCGATGCTCTCGCTCAAAGCCGCATCTGCCGGACTGCCTGCGATGAGCAGGAACGCATTCGCATCCCTGACATTGCGGAATGCGCGCACCAGCGCATGAACGTTCTTGTACGCTCGCATGCCGCCGAAGAAGAGAATCACCCGTGCGTCGGCGGGAATGCCTAATTCGGCTCTGGCATCGATGGCGCCGCAGGGATAGAGATCCCGATAGTGTCCGTGAGGAATGATCGCGGCGGGCAGAAGACGCAGGTCAGGAAAACGCTCCAACGCCATGCGGAGGCCGGTCTCACTCAGACTGATCAAGCCGTCGACGCGCGCGATGAAGCGGGGCCAGAATCCCGCTTCGAGTCTCGGATGAAGGGCATCGTGAGCTTTGAGGTTATGCACTGTCCAGACGATTCTGCCGCCGCGAAGGCGAATCAGATCGATCATGGCCAGAAAGGCCGATAGTTTGAATGCGGCCAGCGCAGGGTTGCGAATATTCAATAGCGACTCCGGCCAGTGGACGTGCCACACGTCGTAACGATGCACGAGCATGAAGGGTGAGAATTCGTCCACGCGGGCGTGAGGTTCCATCTGCGCATAGAGCAAAGCCGTATACGGATTCGACGAGTCGATGGGCCAGGCGAGCACACGCAGCGGCGTCGCTGATAAGGCGAGCGTCTCGAGTTCGGGCAAGGGCAGAGAAGCGGACATTGAGGGCAGTAGAAGTGGCATGCCGTGCGTCGGTGATGGGTTAGTGTTTGAGGATGTAGAAGCTTCCGTTCGAGTTGATATGGATCGTCTGATTGACGGCGACCGGCGCACTGAATGTGCCTGTGTCGACTATTGTCACCGGCGCGGGTCCAAAGTTCTTCACATCAACGGCCCACTGGTTGCCGGCCGCATCGGGCCTGGGTGGAGAGGGAGGCAAATGAACGATAGGCGGCGCGTAGCTCAATTCCACCAACGACCCTCCGAAGGCAATCTCGATGAGGGCGGTGTGCGGCTTGAGATGGACTACGGGTTTCTCTTGCAGGCTCATCGCTTGTGCGGCGATGAGGACCAGAACACCGAGCATGGTTTCCATCGATACCTCTCGGACACGGCTATAGGCGTTTTTAAGAGCTGCGTTTTGCTTGCTAGGGCCCATCGGGAACAGCGCAAGGATGAATTCCGCGCCTTCTTACGTAGAGTATGCCGGCTCAGCTTCAGGCTGCGGTTCGGGTTCGAGTGCCTCTTCGTGGGCAGTCCCCGCAAGCCAGTAATTTGCAGCGCAGTAGGCAATCCACGGAATGGCGTTAACGGCCAGCAGGGAGTTTTCGGTCAGGTTGTAGAGCACCGTAAACAAGACGAGCAGCAGTGGCCACGAATACTCGATTTCGCGATGATTCGTGGCCGCTCGCAGAGCCAGAATGAAGCTGCGCGAAAGGTTGATAAGGATCAAAGCGAGGCCCACCAGGCCCAGGCCGAGCCAAACCTCGAGAAAGCCGTTGTGGGCATGGGGCACGGCGTAGTCCCATTTCACGGTGTCGCTCACACGCTCGCCCGCCCAGCTGTTCCAGAAGGCGGTGAATCCATAGCCGCGAATCGGCCTCTCGGCGATCTCTTTCAACACCAGTTGCCAGAGAGGGATCCGGCCGGAGAGCGATGGATTACGGCCCAGCGCCTGAAGGATATCTTCAGAGGACTCGACAATCCAGAACGTGGCCGCAGCCATCAGTGGAATAAGGATGGCCGCGGCCGCCAAAAGCTGTCGTAGGCGAAGGTAGAGCAGCTTACGGAGCGGCAGGAGCGCAAGCATCAGCAGGGTGACGACTATGGCGGTGGCCGATTTTGAAAGGATTAGCAGTGTACAGCAGAGCAGGAACATGACGATGCGAACCAGGCGATGACGCCGCTCGCTCAATGCGAGAAGGGCGAAGCAGAAGGCGCCAAGAGACATCACGCGCCCCAGCGAGTTTTTGAGGTTATAGATGCCCTGCATGCCGTCCTGCGTAATGCCGACGGAGGGTACGGCGACGATCACCACGGCGCTGGCGATGGCGCCCAGCCCAAGCACCCAGGCCATCGCCTTGAGCTGCTCCCTGGGTTCGTAGCGAAGAGCGAGATAGAGTCCGGCGAGCGTGGTTCCGATGAGCGCGAGGGCGCGGCGCAAAGATTCGCCCGGCTCAACCGACCACGCCACCGACACCAGCGCCCAGATGCAGAGCGCCGCAAGCCATTTCTCAGTGAGTATCAGCTCGAGCGCGGCGGAGCGGTGCTTGATCATAAACAGGATAATGAGCAAGTACAAAAACCCGAATAACGCCTGGATCAGGGGCTCACCGCCGCTATCGGATGCTCCTCGATTCACAATGAATGCTTGTCCCGCGCCGGTTGCGAGCAGTAGCAGGATAAACAGGACAACGGATTCAAGCTTCTTCACAGAAGACTCCCTTAATTGAGCTCGTTCATAGGCCTCAGGCGCATTGTTTGGTGCCGACAAATATCTTTTCACCGCGAAGAAGTCCAAATCGAGCACATTCTTCCCCGCTGCCGCAGAACTCATCCACATTGAATCCGGCCGACTCCAGTCTTCCTCTGAAGTCTCGGCCGTAGTACCGCACGTGATCGGCCTGCCCAAAGTGAAGCAAGCGGTCCCGCGGTTCCGTTATGGATGGATTTTCGTAGGTCTCGTTCCATCCCTCGATGATGGGTGACATTACGATGAGCTTGCCGTTGCCTCTTAAGACGCGGTAGATCTCGCTTACCGCAAGCTTGTCATCCACGTGTTCAAGGACGTGCGAGACGATCACAACATCCCATGAGTTGTCCGGCTGATCAATGGCCTCAACATTCAGGACAGCGTCCCCGTGACCGGGCCGAATGTCTCCGCTCAAATACTTCGAAGCTATCGGTTTTACTAACTCTTGCATAATCGGCTCAGGTGCAAAATGGAGCACGGCCTTCCCTGCGAACAGTTTCTGTCTCTCTGCCACAAGAGCCAGAAGCCGGTGTCTCTCGAGCGCGAAACACCTTGGACACTTCGCCTGGTAGCGCGGTGGATGACCATAGGCCCTGAAGCGTCCCCGACAACCGCAGATCAGACATTGAATCTTTTGCTGCCCGCCTCCGAACCCCCACAGGTTCCTGACGACGCTTAAAGTGTGTACGGAGCTAAACGCCAGCTCCACGCAACTGGCCGGGACGACTCGTCTTGCGGTGGTAAGTAACATCTGGCGCACTCCCCTGGCCCCTCGTGGCACTTCTCGCGCCGAGGAGCCCGCCGGTTGCTCGGTCACTGTCGTTAGCTGCATTTGAGTCCACCTCACCATGTCGCTGATCAGAAGTGCGAATCGTGAATTGCACTTGAGAGGGTTGCAAGTCCAAACTGGCGCGCCGTTCCCATGGCCAAACCAGGGCGCTGATCACTTTCAGAGTCAGGCGCCGCGTGACACATTTGGCCTAGGCTCCAGGTCGATGGTCTGTTGGCTGCGCTGGTAGTGGCGATTGAAGGTAACCGTTCCGTCGGAATCCGGCTTTAGCCAGGGATGTAGATCGGAGTTCTTGCGAATCGAACAGAAGAACTTGTTTCCCTGCCCGCGAAGCCCGGGTACTTTATTCAAAACGCGTTGCACTCCATGCAGTATGCGCAGGAAGTTTCCCGCACCGATCAGGTTCGTAATGAGGCCAATCCTGGTTTGCTTGCGGTCGGCAAGATTCTTTTCGTTGGAATTGAAGTCCCAGTACGGGTCGGCATAGATACTCGGCTTGTATTCGGCCAGGAAAGCGCTCGCCAACTGGTGAACTGCCCACGCGTTCCAGCGAAAGATGAAGTTGGGGATGGCAGAGTTTCTTACGCCTCCGCGGACGCACTCGTTGTTGACCACCGCGAAGATCTCATAGGGATACGAGAAGCCCATCCGGCAGAGCATGCGCATGAACGCCGAATCATTGGGTTCCATCATCAGCACGTGATGCCTGGCCACGCGCAACATCTCGCAGAGGGCGCGATGGGGGCTCCGGCAATGATGGATCACTTCATGAAAGAAGACGACATCGTATGAGTTATCGGGGAGTCGAATATCTTCCGCGTCCACCGCAATCACGGGAAGGGCGTTGGGGTCGCCGGGATTGTCAGGTACGCCGTGGATGTTCGACAGCGTGATGCGGGAGAAGCCGCACTGGCGGAGCGACTGCGCGTCTTCCTGCGTTCCACCGATAATGAGGACTCCGTCGTCGACGTCGATTCCCGTTTTTTCCACACATTTCCGGAGAACCGCGATGAACTGGGTTCGATCCTTTTTTGAACGTTTGGGCAAAGCCAGCCCCGTACTCCCGATGGCAACGTTCGATTCGCAGATTGCCGTTTCATTTCCAGACATTGCAGTCCTCCTGGTTGAGGTGGCGAGCAGACGGATTTCATGGCTTTGCCCGGCGTGTCGGGCATACGAAGCATTGCCGTCGATCCGCAGCGGCGCGCCGTTCATTGGATCAAAACCGGCTGGGCTCCAACTTCGATCGACTTTCCCTCGACGGCGGCGCGGTTTCCGTTCAGAGAATCGAGTTCTTTCGCGTTCCATTCGGGAGGAAGTTGGAACTGAGCGCTGCCTTTGACGTTCCAGAGTATGTGCGTATTGCGTCCTGAACCCGTCAGATCGCACGTCCAAAGGCCGCTGCTGTTGCCGGTGCAGCGAGTCAGCACCGCACCGGTCATCCATGCCTGGATGTTTACAAAGGCATGGCCGGCGGGCGTCAGTGTGCCGTTGTCCGGACCGACAAGTTCGATGCGCGAACCGTGGTGAAGCTCCCACGCGAACCAATAGAGCCGTGTTACGCCGAAGGCCCAGCCGAGAATGTAGGCTCGCGCCAGATAGGCCACCTGCGTGTCCGGAGGCAGCATGTCGGGGCCCAGCCATCCGGCCTCGGTGCTCCACAGCGGCTTGGTCCCGGCCCCACGCTTGACCATCACCTTCTTGACCGCGTCTATGAGACCGACCATGGTCTCCGGGTCGTCCCTGCTCACGTAAAAGTGGTAGCCGATCACATCCACATACTGGCCGCCGCCCTTCTGCAGAAAAGAATCGAGATAGGCGACGCCTCGCGCTTCCGTGGCCGCGGGCGAGACAACGGTGCAGGTGGGATCGATCTGCTTGAGGATGATGTAGGCTTCGCGTGTCATCTCCACCAGGGTTTCTACGCTTCCCGTCCAGCTTTGGGGCCGGTTCGGCTCGTTCCATATCTCCCAGTTGTGAATCCGGCCCTTGTAGCGGGTCGCGATGGTTCTGACAAAGGTCTGCCAATCCTCCATGTTCCGAGGCGCGCCGGAGAGCCCAGGTGGATTGGTCACCTCGACGTCGGTAGGAGCGTCGGGAGTGCTCGATGCCCAACGCGGGGTATAGGCAAGCTGCATTAGCAACTCGGTGTGGTGTGCCTGGCTCCAGCCGACATACTTGTCGAGCAGGTCGAAGTACCATCGATTCGGCTCAAGCTGGATGTCTGCCCAGAAGACATGAGCCATTCTCCACCCGCCGATTGGTGCGGCCGGCCATGGCACGCGGTTGAGAGGGTGGAACATGATGTTCATCGAAAAATACGACGGCGGTACGGGCTGCGGAGGCGGATCCGACTGAACCGGCGATGGCATGGGTGCGGATTGCAAGAGTTCGCTCCGGGCAGGCAACAAAGCAAGCACGATTGCGACGACTGCCGGCCTAAAGAGTCGACTGACCTGGACATGAGCGAGAACCGGCGAAATCGAAGACACGGAATTCTCCATCTTTGCCCGCGAAATCCGGAGACCGGAGCAGCGGAGATATTGACTACCTGCCGGTCTCGACCAGCTTCTTCGATGCGCGGGACAGGAGGTAAACCGCCATGCCTACGGAACAAACCAGCAGCCCATCGGACGCTATACTGGACCAGGCCGCTCCGAGCCATGAATACCGCGGAATGAGCCAAAGGTTGATGAGCACGTTGAACACGGCGACACCGGCTTGAATTCCGCTGCGCAGACCCTGGTGGCCGGCGCCGGTGAGCGTGTCAGCGAGAAAGTAGTGGGTTGCCTTGAGCAGCGGCAGGGGTGAGAGCCAGCGCAGGGCAACCGTTGTCTCTGCGTATTCGGGTCCGAGCACATAGGGCACGATACCGGCGAAGAGCAGTATCGCGCAGGCCACCAACGCTCCGTAGCACATCGCGCGGCGCATCAACGGTCTGGCATAAGAAAAGCTTGACGCGACTCCAGCGCTTCCCTCGCGAAAGAAGTTCGGATAGGCCGCAAACAGCAGGGCCAGGACCGGAGCAAAGCTCACGTCGATCAGACGGTAGGCCGCGCCGTAGATTCCGGTTGCATTGAGGGTGCTGAAGCGCGCCAGCATGGTCTTGTCGATGTCGTTGTAGACCGTCTGCGCGCTCAGCGTGACGGAGAAGTGGAAGCCTTTCCAAAGAGCCCCTGGAGAACGATGCAGCTTGAGCCGCGGAGTTCCCAGCCGGAAGTACACCAGCGCTGTGGACACCGTCGCCGTGACTGCGGTGCAGATCAGATAAACATAGCCCCACTGCAAGGCGGTCGGATGGCGGTAGAGCAGAACCAGAATCAGCGCTCCCAGCAGCCGGTTGACGCTGATCAGGACACTGATGACCGCCGTCCATTGAAGCTGCTCGAAGGACTGGAAGGCTTGTCCGGCGATGGTGTTCAAACTCATCCCCGGAATATCGGCGATGGCAACCAGCAGCACCAGATGCAATGGAATGGATGCCGGAAGCACGCCGCGAGCCAGCAGCATCGCCGCGCCGACCAGTGCGACCGCGCAGATGGCGGTGGTCACCAGGGCATCTCCCCAGGCAAGCGCGAAGGTCCCGCGGTCGCGCGCCACGGACTTGACCAGCAGGTGACCGCTGCCCAGCGTTCCGAACGGATAAAGGATGCCAACCAGCGCCGCGACCCCTACAAACGACCCGTAGTTGCCTGCTCCCAACGCTCTGGCGATAACGGTGAAGAAAACGGCCTGGACGAGCAGACGTAGTCCCTGCCCCATCGACATCCACAACGTATTCCTGGCAAGTCTGCTCTTGATTCGCGTCTTCAGCATATTCTCCTGGCCCGCCCGCTGCTCTTGCCCGGCGCTTGCAGCGGTCATCCGGCCTGAACCTCCTCGACCGGAAGTTGTCCGTCTGTGGTGAATTGTGAAAGACCGGAGGCCTGGAGCGCAACGAGAAACATGTAGGCTGGATTCAGATAGAGGTAGCGGCGCCATAGCCGCCTGGGCTCCGCGCAGAGACGGAATAGCCATTCGAGGCCGCGGTCTTGCATCCAGACTGGCGCCTGCGCAACGCGCCCAGCGATAAACGGGAAGGCTGCGCCGACGGCGAGGACCGGCATGGACAGGGCGTCGCGGAACTCGAATGCAAATGACTCCTGACGAGGACAGCCGAGGCCGACCAGCGTGATCGATGCGCCGGAGTCTACGATGCGTGCGGCGAGTTCCGATTTTTCCGCCGCTGTGAGCCGGCGGAACTTCGATGGCTCGCTGCCGGAGATGAGGATGCCGGGGAACCGCTGCTCAAGAGATTGCCGGAGAGCCGCCAGGATATCGGGGGTAGTGCCATAGAGATAGATTCCAAGACCTTCGGCGGCGGCGCGCTCGCAGACTTTCAGAGTTAGATTCGGCCCATAGACGCGATCAGCCAGTTTGGTCCCGTGCAGCCAGTTCAGCACCCAGCGTACCGGTTGACCGTCAGGCACAAGAAGATCGAAGTGGTTGAGACGAAACTTATGGACGGGATCGAGCACACCGGTCATCACGCCGTGCACGGCCAGTGCGGAAATGGCCGCGCCTTTTCTTTCGCGCGCGGCGCGGACGACGAATTCCACGCTGCCCTCGTAGTCGACGGCGTCAATCAGGATTCCCAAAATATTCCTTTTGCCTAACTGACGCATACCTCTCTCCATCGCTCGACATTGAGCTCGTAGATTTCATTGAGGATACGTGTCACATCGAAGGCTATCTTCCAATTCGGATAGTGAGACTGAAAACGGGTCAGATCGCTGATCCACCAGATGTGATCTCCGCAGCGGTTCTCATCGACGTACTTGCAGTCGAACGGCTTGCCGGTGATCTGCTCGCAGAGTGCAATGGCTTCCAGCATGGAGCAGTTGCTTTCGCGGCCGCCGCCGATGTTGTAGACCTCGCCCGACCGTGGATTCCGGAAGACCTCGGCGAATGCGCGCACCAGGTCGGCGGCGTGGATGTTGTCACGAACTTGTTTGCGCTTGTAGCCGAAGATGGTATACGGCGCGCCGGTGACGGCGCATTTCATCAAATAGGCGAGAAACCCGTGCATCTGGGTTCCGGAGTGGTTGGGACCAGTGAGGCAGCCACCGCGAAAGCATACGGTCTTCATGCCGAAGTAGCGCCCGTATTCCTGCACCAGGATGTCGGCCGCAACCTTCGACGCGCCAAAGAGGCTGTGCAGAGTGCTGTCGATGGACATGGTTTCGGGAATTCCGCGGGCATACTCGTGATTCGGATCGAGCTCCCAGCGCGTCTCCAACTCGACCAGAGGCAACTGATTGGGCCGGTCTCCATAGACCTTGTTGGTGGACATGTAGATGAAGACTGCTTCGGGCGCAAAGCGTCGCGTGGCTTCGAGCATGGACGAGGTGCCGTTGGCGTTCACGGTGAAATCGGTGATGGGCTCGCCGGCCGCCCAGTCATGCGAGGGCTGCGCAGCGGCGTGAATGACCAGCTCGATTTCACTGCCGTATTGCTGGAAGATGTGGTCGATCCGTTGCGTATCGCGAATGTCAACGTCATAGTGCCGAAAGCCGGGCACCTCCCTGTTCAGCCGCTCTGTCATCCAGCTCGTGGAGGCGGACTCGCCGAAGAACCTTGCCCGCATTCCGTTGTCGATGCCGATGACTTCAAGTCCGAGCGATGAAAAATATCGCACGGCCTCCGATCCGACCAGCCCGGAGGATCCGGTGATGATAGCGACGCTCACACGAGCTCCCTTCGCGATTCAAGGTGTGAAGTGGATAAGAACGCGCCCGAAATGACGCAGGACAGTCCGCAAAGAATCGGTGATTCGCTGGATAGAGGCTCTAGACAGCCCCCACGCCGCGGAAGACGGCGGGCACGGTCTGGGTGAGAATTTTCAGGTCAAGCCACAGCGACCACTCGTCGAGGTATTTCAGGTCGAGCCTCATCCACTGCTCGAAACTGAGTTCGCTGCGGCCGCCGACCTGCCAGAGGCAGGTGATGCCGGGCTTGATGCTGAAGCGGCGGCGCTGCCAATCCTCGTTGAAGCCTTCGTAGTCGCGCACCGGCAGAGGCCGCGGACCCACCAGGCTCATGTCGCCGGCCAGGACGTTGAGCAGCTGCGGAAGTTCGTCGATGCTGCTGCGGCGCAACAGCCTGCCGATGGGCGTGATGCGAGGATCGTTCCGGATCTTGAAGACCGGGCCGGCGGCCTCATTGCTCCTCTCGAGTGCTGGCATGAGCTGCTCGGCATTCGGAACCATGGTGCGAAACTTGAACATCTTGAAACGTCGCTTGCTGAGGCCGATTCTCTCCTGGACGAAGAAGACCGGGCCGGGCGATGTGAGTTTGATAGCGATGGCAGCCAAGATAATGACTGGCGCGAGCGCCATCAGAGCCGAGCCCGCTAGGGCAACGTCCAGGACCCGCTTGATTGTCCGCGGCCAGAACTCCTTCGAATAAGTGAAGGTGGCGATGTACTGATCGCCTTCGAACCCTTCCAATCTCCAGCGCGCGGTCTTGAGGTCGAAGAGGTCGGAATTGATCCGCAAGGTGATGCCATGCTGCTGGCACAAGCTGGCCACATGAGAGGAATGCTTGTAGTAGGAACCGAGAGGCAGGTAAATGGCGACCTCGTCGACAACGTTGCGGCGCAAGTATTCGTCCAGGCCCGCATAGTCACTGACAACCCTGTGTCCGGCGGCCTCGAGGGTGGCGAGGCCAGGCCAATCATTGTCGACAAAGCCGAGCAGGCGGTATCCGAGTTCCGGGCTGGCGGTGATGCGGCGGGCGAACTCGGCTGCCCGCCGGTTGGTGCCCAGGATGAGCAAATAGCGCAGATCGCGGCCGTGCATGCGAACGCGATCTGCGACCCTGCGAAGCAGAAAATGAGCCAGCACGAGCATAACTGTGCTCAGTCCCCAGAACTCTGCCAGGAACTCGACGGTGATCATTCGGATGGAAAAGATGTAGCTGAGCGCGAGGAAGAAAGTAATAAAGGCCGTTGTAGCGCGCAGCACATCGAGCACTTCATCTCTGCGCCCGATAAGCCTGCGGGACCGATAAAGGCCGCACACGGTGAATATGACGTGGCAGACGACGAAGGCAAACAGCAGGATGGCGAGATTCGATACTTTTTCTCGAAGGGAAAGAAAGTGACCCAGGGAGATGCTTTGATCTGCTTTGACGCGATTGACGGTGGTAACTGCGAAAGCAAGCGTGACCAGGAAAAGATCGCACAGCTTGAGGAGACCGATAGTCAACCGATGGTGGTCATTCATGGCCGTTCTCCGCGTTTCTCTAAGATTGGGGAGGGTGCGAATGAACTGCGGGTTACGAACACCGGGCAGATTGTCTAGATCGATGGAGAGCCTGAAACCGCTTCTGGCTGCGTGCGAGTTAATCCCGCGCAGCGACCGGGGGCGTGGCTGTTGCTGCGCAGGAACGGGCAGAGCTGCTAAAACGCTCGGCCTACAGCATCTTGTAGATCTTTTCTGGAATGGGGAAAGTACGCTTGTTGAGTACGGCGGCCAGAATGGGCACTTTCGCCGAACGCAGGCTATCCGCCGCGGCTGCTGCAGCCTCGCGTCGAGTGGAGTTGGCCTCAATGACCAGGACAAGGCCATTTGAGAGCTGGCCGAGAACTACTGCATCGGAATAGCGGGTCAACGGTGGCGCGTCGATGATCACAAAATCGAATTGCTCGCGCAACTCCGTGATTCGCGAGCGTAGCTGATCCGACGCAAGCAGGTTCGGCGAGTCGACAGCCATCGAGCCGGAGGAGAGCAGCCACAGATTTTCCTGGTGCAGCGGCCTCGCAAAGGTTTCGACCGGCGCATCGCGCAGTAGCGCCTCGGTGAGCCCGAAATGATTGGTCACGCCGAACATGCCCGGCAGCGCGGGCGTGCGGAAGTTAGCTTCGACGAGGCAGACGCGTCCACGCTCGTTGCTAGCCAGCGTTTCGGCTACCGCAGCGCAGATTTGGCTGCAACCGTTGCCATGATCGATACCCGCAAAAACCACCACGCGTGGCGGTTCCTGCGTTTGCGGTATAAAGATCTGCTGCACCAGGCGTAACGCCTCCTCGCTGGCCCACCGAGTCGCCGGATTGGCGCTCTGCCCGCTGCGGGCGACTGCGGAAGACGCGGGAAGCGTGCTTTCGCTGCGCTCCGATTCGATCTGTTGCATCAGCTCAAAGTTTCTGCTCATCGGGTGCCTCGCTTTGGAGCGACTGCAAATGCAATTCGCTCGTCTGAGTTCGGGTTGTCGTTGTCCGCGCCGGAATCAAGCACGGGGAGAAGCACCTTCTCACCCGAATGGATGTAATTCGGATCGGAGATGCGCGGGTTGAGTCGAATGATGCGATTGAGAAGCGGGGGCTCGCACCTACCGTAATTCTCCGTGCAGATCGTCGAGAGCGACTGGCCCGCGCGGACCTCGACCACTCGCATCGTCGATTTCGCTGGCCGAGGCGCTTCCGGGACCTCTTTCGGCGCGGCCACAGTCGTGCGTTCGAGTGGACTCGCCTCAGGCGTTTGCGCCGAATCCGCCGCAGATGTCTCCGTGGCTGGCTGCGGTGTCGAAGTGGTGTGCGCGCGTTCGCGGTTGGCGAGCACTGTCTCCATATGGCCGGACCGCCATAGCCAGACCCCGGTCGATACAAAGAGAAAGAAAGCCGTGGCGAAAACCAGCTCCCGCAGGTGTCTCCGGCGCGGCTTGGAGTGCCGCAATTCGTCGGGGTCGGCCTCGACGACCGAAATCCGCTCAAAGCTGCCCTCGCGACGCACGCTCAGGTCGCTGATTACTTCCTTCACGATCCCTGCGTCGATCGAGCTCTTTTTGGACGCACACGCCAGCGACAGCGAGTGGAAGCAGAGATTGTTGATGTTGCGCGGAGTGCCGCCGCTCCAGTGTGCGATCAGCGCCGCGGCCTGCGAGGTGAACAAGGGCTTGTCCGATTTATATCCGGCTACTCGCAGCCGGTGCTGGATGTACTCGGCGGTCTCGTACTCGCTCAACGGGTGGAGATAGGCGAAGATCGAGATGCGCTGGCGAAGCTGTAACAGATGAGGCTGCGCCAGCTTGTCGGCAAGCTGAAGCTGACCGCAGAGTACGATCTGCAGCAGCTTGTGACTCGGTGTCTCAAAGTTCGAGAGCATGCGCACGGCTTCGAGCACGGAGTCGGGCAGGTTTTGCGCCTCGTCGACTACCACAACCAGCCGCTTGCCGGTCTTGCTGTGCTCCACCAGGATCTGGTTGAGCCGCGTTTCGAGATCGACGAGCGTCTCCGGCGGGTCCTTTTCCCCCAGGTCGATCAGCAGTGCACGCACCAGCTCCGTGGGGTTCGAAATCGACTGAAAGAGGAATACAGACTTCGTGGACTCGCCCAGCCGGCTCAACGCTTCGAAGAGCAGCGTCGTCTTGCCCATCCCGGGATTGGCGATGAGCGCAATGAAGCCCCGCTCCGACTCGATGCCGTAGAGCAGGCTGGCGAGCGCCTCACGATGCGTGGCGGTGGGCAAGAGAAACTTCGGGTCAGGCGTAACGCCGAAGGGTTGCCCGCGGAGGCTGAAGTGGCGCAGAACCATGCTCTTCCTATGCGGTCTTCCGGGCCATGGCTATGACTACCGGGATTCCCAGCGTGTCGACAACGTCTGCCGGCGTGTGGAAAGAGGAGTCAAAGTAATCGAAGCCGTATGTGGTCATCACGCTGACAAACGCGGCAATGACGAATGCGAGCAGCACGATGGCGATGGGGCTCATGATCGGCAGCACCGGAATCGCCGGCGGGATGGCGATGTCGACGTTCTCAATCTTGGTTTTGTCCAGCGCATCGGAGGTCCGAGCCTGTTCCCGCTTGGCCATGTAGAGCAGGTAGTTGTCCTCGTCGGCCTTCTGCTCACGGGCTAGGTCGGCCTCATCAATGTTCTTCTTGGCCAGATCGGTCATTTGCCTCTGGAAACTGTCGATGCTGGCCTGGTTTGCAGCCACGCTGGCGCGCTGCGCCGCCAGATCGGCCTCGGTCTTCGCCAGGTCCTCGCGCAACAGCTCGTAGGTTGGGTCGACGTTGGTGTTCTCGGTAACGTACTTGGTGTTCTCGGCTTTTTCGAACGCCGCCCGAGCGTCGGCCAACTCCTGGTCTGCCTCTTTTACCAGCGGATAGCTGGGATCGTATTTCAACAACAACTGGGTGCGTTTTGTCTCCGCCGCGAGTACAGTCGCGCCGAGGTTCTGCAGCAGCATGTCGGGGGGTGTTGAGGCCAGTTGTGTGGTCGAACGCTGAGGGGTGGACTTCATCTGCTCCTGATCGCTGCGGATGCGCATGTTATCGGCGGCGATGGCTTGCTGCGTCGAGTGCAGCTGGCCAATGGAGTTGGCGAGCTGAACATCCAGGTCGGTGCGCTCGATGTCAGGAGCTGCGCCGCCGCTGGTCTGGACGAAGCTGCGCAGGCGCGCTTCCGAGTCGTCGAGCGCCTTTTTGTAGCGATCCGTCTCCGCGGCAAAAAACTCGTACGACCCCTGCGGCCGGTGGACAGCGGCGTGCTTCTCGAGATAGAAGCCGGCCAGGGAGTTCAAAACCGCATGGGAAAGCTGCGGATCGTGGGAGCTGTATGAGACGTCGATGATATTGGCTTTGGTCGAAGGCCGCACCTTGATCTTCCGCGCCAGGGTCTTCACCGCTTTGGCGATTCGATAAGCCTCGTCGCCGGAAGGGAGAATCGCGTCCAGCCAGTTGGTTCTGTCCTGGAGGTGGTTGGCCTTGACCACTTCTTCGAGGATGTCCTGGCTGACGAGCAGCTCCGCCTCGGAGTTGATCTCCTCTTCGGCGACCGCGATCTGCTCGGTGATCGTCTGGTTGGGCACACCGGTGGTCACCGGCGAGTCGACCCGCTCGCGGTTCACCAGAATTGCCATCTGCGACTTGAACTTGTAAAGCACGAGAAGTCCAAGCGGCACCAGCACGGCGAACGCCGCAACCAGAGTGATAATGAGTATCTTCCTGCGGCGAAACAGCGGCGCGAGAAGGTCGCGAAGCGAGATGGCTTCTTCCCTTTGATTTACCTGGCGACGAGCAATTTCCTTTTGCATGGCGGGCTCCTGTTGTTGGGCGAAAGCGGTCAATGACGCGATACCCGGGACACTCTTCTAGGGCTGCAGATACCCGGCCGCGACGCCGCCGATCGTATACGGCACATATTTTCTGAACTTGGAGATGGAATTCTCGGGGACGTAAATCATGTCTCCCGGCATCACCATCGCGTCCTCATTCACGTTCTTGCCTTTGAGAACGTCCTTGAGATTGACCTTCTTCACTTCCACCCAATCCTTTGAGGCGCGATGGAATAGAAACACCTGCGTTTTGGCGGTGGTCATGGTCATGCCGCCGGCGACGGCGATGGCCTCGGTCACGGAGATGTCGGAGCGCAGTTCGTACTGGCCGGGTTTGCCCACTTGGCCGGACACGCTGAAGAACGGCTTCTGGAAGTCCTGCACATCGACATTCACGACCGGATCGTGAAGGATGCCGGTATAGGCCTTCTTGATCGCGTCGACCAGTTCCGGCACGGTGAGGCCTTGCGCGTAGACGCTGCCGGTATTCTGCAGGCTGATGTAGCCATCGGGCTGGATGGTGACAGTCTGGTTGAGCTCGGTCGAGAGCGGAAAACTGACCAGCAAAACATCCTCGCGCTGAAGAACGTAGCGGGGATGGCGCTCTTCGAGGACCGAACCCGAGTTGGGCGCGGTTTGTGCCTGGCCGGCGGCGAGCGCGGCGAAGAAGATGGATGCGGCGGACACTGCCATCGCGATGACCACGCAAGAGTTTCGCTTTGTCACTGAAATCTCCTTTCCAGAGTTCCTGAACCGATCTTCTGTCGACTGAATTTCTGTATCTTCGGCCCCACATGCTTCGGTGCCACATGGGCGACGGGATGACATCGCTTCATGCGGCGCAACTGCGAACAAGCTCAACATCGCCGCGCGAAATGCTCACTGCGATCGAGTGATGAATCATCTCGATCGAGATCACCAGGCGAGAAGAAGAGTTGACGCGAACCAGACGGCCTTCTACTCCCGCCAGCGCTCCGCGCACCACGCGCACCAGGTCTCCTTCTTCGAAAAGGGGCTGAGCCGTCAACGGATGAATGGTGCAGTCGATTCCCTGCGAGACGACGGTGCGAACAGCTTCGATCTGGTGATCCGGAATGGGCAACGGACCGCGGCTGTTCCCGACGAATCCCGCAACTCCGGGCACATTAAGAATGCGAATCTTGTTCGGGCTCAGAGGGTTCATCTTGACGAACAGGTAGCCGCTGAAGAGGGGAACCTTAATGGTCTGTCTCCGGTCGCTCCATTGCCGTAATTCGGCTTTGAGAGGTAGGTAATTCGTGACGCCTAATGAGTCGATCATCGCGGCGGCAACCTTCTCCTGTCGCGATTTGGTCCAAACTGCGAACCAGCGGCATTCGCCCGCGAAGTTTCCAGCGACGCGTTCACGTTCGCTCCGGAGCGTGGCCTCACGGGGATCAAACTCGTTCAACTCCAGGATGCCTGACATAGCTTCGCCCCTTCGGTCACAGGATGGATTTCCTCCACCTGACCGCAAATCAGGATCGAACTTCCTCGTTCGAAGACAAATACAGTTACCGCTCTTAGGCCCTTGTGCTGAAATACGAATCATCCTCAAGATGCGACCAGGCAGAATGCGTCAAGGTACGGCCCGCATCAGGTGTGGCGTGTCGACTCACGTCGCTTCTCCGCTTCCGCAACCGGTCAGTTCCCTGCTGTGCGAACCGGAGCATGCAGGTTGAGTTTTCGCCGAAAACCGATGAGAGAACATGCGCCTATTGCCGGCTTTTACAGTTGAGAACATGACGAGAGATCTGGTCCTCCCGGAACTCACCTTTAAATCCGAACGCCCAAACCCCAGACATTTCACATGAACGAACCACTCTTCCAGAACAGCCGATACGAAGTTCCCCATTTTCCGATTCCAAGGAAGGTAGCAAGACTTCAAGGCGAATCTCTGAGCCAACGGATGGGCAAACTCTGCTCAGAATGAGCGCTCCGTCAAGTGCGACATCGGCAGTGAACCCCCCCGACGTGTGCTCCACACCGTCATTCCAATGAAAAATCACCGGCAGACGCAGCTTGTATCTGACTGCGGTCCGGCGCTGGAAGGGTCGGGGAAGAACCTGTCCATGCCCCATAGGTGGGTTCAGCCTATGGCTCTCCTAATCGCCGCGCAAGATGCCGATTGTTTGAATCTCCGATGGGCTGGTAGGCCGGGGACCCTCACCAATTTCTCATTGAGGACCCTCAAATCGGGGGAAGAGTGCCTCATCAACCAATAGAGAATATCGGACCAACGTACCAGAGAAGGAAGTTTGTATTTGAAAAGAATGCTTGCAGAATTTCGGCGTTCATGTAAAGTCAAATTTATCGTGGCTTCGGTTTCCCCATCGCTTGGGACACGTTAAATCCCCGACAAGACCTGAGACCGATCAATCAACGCTCGTTCCCTTCTCCGCGATTCTTCGGCATTTGAGTGCATTCAGCGTTGTATCATCCGGCAATCTTTCGGAATCACTATTGGGTTGTGCCCGAAACATCGGTGTCCCGCAAGGAAAGGAGGCCGGCAAATGCGGCCAAATTCGGTGAGTCAGCCACGTACAACGTTCAGAAGAAGCCAAAGCGGAAGCTTCTTGGTTTCTGCGAATGGAAGAGACGACCTGGAAAAGGGTGGGGACGACCGCCCGCACACGAAGCGAATCAAGCGGGTTCTGGTCCTCGATCGCGATTTGATGAGCAGCGACATTTTGGCAAGCGCTTTCGAACGCGATCGAAGCTTCGAGGCCCAGGCAGTGCAGCCGCGCGATCTTCTGCGAGTTCTCTCGATCAAACCGGTCGACCTCGTGGTCATCGCGTCCGGGTTCGACTCCAACGCGGGAAACGGGTTCGATCTGGCACGCAGCATCATCCGCGACTATCCGAAGATCTCCATCATCGTTCTTTTGAATTCTTCGCATCCGGAATTTGTGATCAGGGCATTTCAATCGGGTGCGCGCGGCGTCTTCTCCCGCGAGCAGCCGATGGCTGAATTCCTCGATTGTGTGGCCACCGTGGCCAAGGGATCGATATGGGCGGGACGGCAGCAGACAGACGTTCTACTCGAAGCTATCCGGGGCATTCCCGCTCTGAACCTTGCCGGCGTTGATGACTCCCCCATGCTGACCGAGCGTGAATTGAATGTTGTACAGTGTGCGGCTCAAGGAAAGACGAACAAGGCGATCGCCTGTGAGCTTGGATTGAGCGAACATACTGTCAAAAACTATCTTTTTCGAGCATTCGAGAAACTCCGCGTTTCAAGCCGCGTGGAATTGTTCTTCTACCTGACTCAAAGGGGCTACCGCTTCGGCACTGTCAAGACCGTCAGCTCGGACGGCCCCATCCCCGCTGACTGACCTCCACTGAAGCCACAGTGAAGGTGCGGCTGGCCGCCTTGCGCACCTTTGCCACTCTTACCCGGTTGTTGTGCCCCGCCAAAAATATATCGGGGCACGACGAGTGCTCGGTTCTTGAGTTCGGACACAGTCCGGCGGGGTCTGGTGCAGACGTCTCGGGAGGGGGTCCGGTACAGTGGTCTTTGTAGAGTCGAGGGTCGAAAGTGAGCGAACAGAACAGCATCGAGCAGTAATTTCGAGGGCGGCACTTCGACCCCGAGGTGATCATTTCATGCCTGCGTTGGTACCTGCGCTATAAACTCAGCTTTCGCGATTTGGTCCAGACAATGTCTGAGCGCGGACTGCACTTCGCTCACACCACCATTCTGCAGTGGGTGCGGAGGTATGCACCGCGGAGTTCATCAAAACGGCCCAGGCGTCTTAAGGTCGGTGAGTAGCGAGAAGACTCCGCAACGAGGCGCCGATCTTGCCGAGATTGGTTTCGCCTTGGAACTTCGCATACACTATCCCATTCCGATCGATGAGAAAAGTCAACGGCAGGCCAAGTACGCCGCCATAGCGTTGACCCAGCGCGGCATCACCCATGGCAACGGGGTAATCGATGCGTTGTGCGTGCATCATCCTACGGACCGGTTCTGAATTGTCGTCCATCGAAATCCCGATTACCGCCAACTGCTGAGGCCCATATTGCTCTTGCCAGCGGGCAAACATAGGCATTTCGATTTGGCATGGTGCACACCAGGTGGCCCAGAAATTCAGCAGCACAACTTTGCCGTGCAGTTGAGCCAGATCGAGGCTATGGCCGGTGAGGTCGCGCCTTACAAACTCCGGAGCCCTGCGCCCCACCAGCGATTGTGTCCCACTGGTCTGCGCGCCCGCTTGAGGCACGAGCGCGAGGAGCAGGAACGTAAATCCCCAGCGGAGCGCAGCGATACTCGTTCCGCAAAAACGCTCAATGCGCAACCGGATACCCTTTGCTAACCCAGTCGCTCCCGAAGTTATCCGCGATGTAGAGAACTTTCACATTCGTAAAGCCCAGGTCGCTTAGGGTCCTGTATGCGCCTCCCACGTTCGGGCAGTGGTTCCATGGGCAGCAACCGCAATAGAGCAATATGAACCTGCCCTTCTCCAACGCCTTCACGCGATCACGAAGCAGGTACAGGCCATCCTCGCGCGAGCCCGGTCCTGCGTACTCCGAAGTTGGGATATGCGCCTGGTCGAACATGACGCGCGAGCCGACCTGCAGGATCAGCGGCTGCACCGCATGGGTCGAACTCAGCATCGTTTTAAGCTCTTCCGGCTGCATCAGTTGGGTGGAGGGAATGGTTGTCGCAGCCAGCGGGAGTGCGGACTGCGCACGCGCCGGGTATTGGGTCAGCATGAATGCAATAATGGCAACGCTGCCCATCGTGGCGATCGATTTCATTCTCATGTGGGGCTCCAAAACCAGTATATCGAGTAAATCGCGGCCTGAGACTTTGATCCTTAGAAGATGGTTTTCTTCGCGACGTCCAGACCCTCCCATTGAAGGGCCGGCAATTCTGAAATTCGCAGGCGAATGACGCATCAACCAGGACCAGCACGTTGAGCACTTCCGCAAGGTCGGCGCGGATCGACTTGAACTGTTCGACCGTGATTTGCTGAATCTCTTTCTGTCGTTTTGAGACGCCTTTCACCTCGATCAGCTGGATTGGATTGTGCTCAAACGCGGAGATGAACTCGTGCTTGGCAGCGAGCTCGAAGCACCCGCTCAACAGAGTGCGAATTGAGGCTTTCGTGGTTCCGGCAAGCAGACGGTCCTTCGCGCCGCGCAACGACAGAAGCCATTCGTCGATCATAAGGACCTTCATCTCGAGAATGGGCACATTGACAAACCTGGGCTCGATGTAGTAGTCGAGCAGGTACGCGTGATGCTCGCGTGTCGAATATTCAAGTTCCCGTGCATTCGGGACCGTCAAGCGCTGAGCAAGCAGATTGATACTCTCAGTTCGCTCGGCAGAAATTTCCGACGATAAGGCGTGACGATCGCGCTGAATTTGGCGTCCGCCTTTTCTCCGGCGGTCCCGGAGTTGATTTGGGAGACTGTCAACTCGAGCGCTTTGCGGACGTCGGCTTCTTTGGGATACTCGGTTCCCTGAAAGGTCATCGTGCGCTGGAACCGCTTTCCGTTCAACCATTCGGAGAAGCGAACCTCCCAGGCATGGCCCTTCGCTTTGCGCATCTTCCTGATGCTACCCTGTTGGTATTGTGATCTTTTCGTCCTCACGTCCCTCACCCTCTGAGTTCACTTGGGTTATCGGCCCCAAGTCGATTCCATTCGCTGTGAGGAACTCTGAGGAAAAAAGTTTTAGCCATGCTGTAAGTTGTTCATTCTAAAAGTGGCCCCGTAGCTCAGGTGGATAGAGCAGCAGTTTCCTAAACTGCGTGTCGGAAGTTCGAGTCTTCCCGGGGTCACCACATTCATGCATCACGAATTGATCGTCGGCTTGGATGTCAGGCGGTCGAAGCACGCCGCGACCGCAGGGTTCTCAAATATTGACTTCGAGCCAGGATACGGCTATAAAGTTTGATGTCATGGAAATCGATTCCATGGTGTAGCTGGCTGCGCCTGTCGGGGCAGTTCAATCAACCAAAATAATCGCCAGGATGCTCGGGAAGGCGGTGAAATTCCGCCACTGCCCCGCAACTGTGAGCGCACCTGCCTCGGCCTCCGTCGTATAGGTTTTGCCCGAGGAAGTGAAAAGATTCAGCCAGAGCACGTTCTGAAACATGGAACGAAGTTCAGCGTTCCGGTCCAGGAAACTGGACTAGGAAAGCCACTGTAGGCGCACCCTTTGGGTTTTGCCTTTGGGAAGGCGGCTGAAGACGAGCGCAAGTCAGGAGACCGGTCCGAGGCGTCTCAACCGCTTTGCGTTCCGAGGGGAACGAGGGAGCTATCATGGATATTTCCAGAGGCCTGGGCACCCGGCCGAACTGCATCTCTACATTTCAACTCCACATTTTCCAACTTCTTCTCATCGTCATCCTTTTCTCGGCTTCTTCCGCTGTCTGTTCGGCCGGTTCGATCCACGGGGTAGTCACTGACGCAACAGGTGCGACAATAAGCGGCGCAAGCATTTCGCTGGTCAGCAAAGGAACCGTTGTTGCATCGGGGGTTTCGGTTTCAGACGGAAGCTTTCAGATCACGACTGGAGCCAGCGGACGATTCTTTCTGGTCGTGTCGTCAACCGGATTTCGGCAGTTGCAGACGCCGGACTTTTACGCCGGGCAATTCGACTCGATTGAACGTAATGTGGTGCTGGAGCCGGAGTGGGTGCGGGAATCCATCGTCGTCGCAGCAACCGGCACGCCGACGCCGCAGCCGCAGACCAGCGAGGCAACCACCGTGCTTGGGCCTTTGGATCTGGAGTTGCGAAGCGACTTTGTGAGCGCGCTGCGCCTTATGCCCGGCACGACCGTGGTCGAGCTGGGTCAACGCGGAGCGCAGACTTCGCTCTTTGTACGCGGGGGCGGCTCGAATGACGCCAAGGTCCTGCTGGACGGCGTGGACGCAGGCGATCTCGGCGGCCAGTTTGACTACGGATCGTTGTCCGCCACTGCGATTGAAAGGGCCGAGGTGTATCGCGGAACGGATTCTAATCTCTACGGAGCCGGCGCGGATACGGGCGTGGTGAACCTGACCACACCGCATGGAACCACGAATTTCCCGTCGCTGTTGCTCGAGGGCGACGCGGGAAACTTCAACACCTCGCATGAGGACGTGGAACTGGCGGGGGCACACAACAAGTTCGACTACCTGGGTGAGTTCAGCTGGCTGCAAACCGGCAATGCCCTGCCCAACGATCAGTTCCATGTGGCCACCTCTGCCGCGAACCTTGGCTGGCAGCCGAACGGAAGCACGCAGATTCGCGCCACAGCGCACTATGGCGTCAGCGGCACGGGGGTTCCGAACGCGTGGGATTTTTATCACGTCTCCGACGACGCCACCGAAAAGGTCCAGGACATCTTCTTGACCGGCTCCATCGACAACCAAACCACGGCAGGGTTCCACCAGGACGCGCGCTACGGGCTGACGCGCAAGCGGGAACAGGACAACCTGTGGACGATGTCGGGAATCAATGTCAGTTCCCTGCCCTATTGTTATGGGCCGGGAACGCTCGGCAACCCGGTGACGATCACCGGAGCCAACGGCTACTCGGCAAGTGGACAGGCGGTATTGGACTGCTCCCCTTATGGAGTCCAGTTTGTCTCCAACCGCGACCAGATTTCGTATCGCGGCGACCTGGTAATCACTCCGCATCTGACCGGCCTGATCGGCTTCCAGTATGAAGACGAACGAGGCGCCGAACCCGGAGAGCAAGCCTACTACCCCGATGTCAAACGGAACAACTATGACTACATGGCCGCTGTGCATGGCGACTTCAAAGAGCGTTTCTTCTACACGCTGGGCGGCGGGTTGGAGCACTATTCGCTTGTCGGCACGCAGACCTCGCCGCGAGCCGGGGTTTCATATTTCGCTCTTCGTCCGCGCAGCGGCGTCTTCAGCGGAACGCGCGTGCTGTTCAACTTCGGTGAAGCGGTCCAGGAGCCCACGCTGCCGCAGCAGGATTATTCGCTCTACACCTTTCTTGTAAATAACAACGCGCAATCGACGATCAGCGCGCTGCACATCAGCCCCCTGGCGGCGCAGACCACGCGCACCTATGAAGGCGGTGTGGAGCAGTCATTACTCAGCGGGCACATCATCTTCCGCACCAGCTACTTTCACAATGAGTTTGGCAAGGTCTTCGAGTCGGTGGGGCTGGACTTGATTCCTGAATTGTTGCCCGGCCTCACTGCCGCGCAACAGCAGGCCCTCGCAACCACCTTGCTGGACGACTACGCCTACGAACTGACCCTCAACTCTGAGGCTTATCGTGCGCAGGGCGTTGAAGCCAACGTGGAGAGCGGGATAGGGAAAAACATCTTTTTCCGCGGCGGCTACACCTATGTCGACGCCGTGGTGCAGCGGTCATTTACCAATGACGACCAGGCGCTGCTGGGGCCGGTTCCAACCTTCACCAACGGGATTCCGATTGGCCCCTATTCGCCGCTGGTGGGTGCACGGCCGTTCCGCCGCGCTCCGCATACCGGATTCTTCTCCGCTACGTATGGATCCAGAAAGTTGACCGGCGTGTTTACCACGGCGTTCGCCAGCCGCAGCGACGACTCCACCTATCTGGAAGGCCAGGACGCGAGCGGTGGCAATAGCCTGCTCCTGCCAAATCGCAATCTGGATCACGGCTACGCCAAGATCGACCTGGGCGGAAGCTATCAGTTGCTGTCGTGGATGGGAATCTACGTGCAGGGAGAAAACCTGCTCAGCGACCAGCATATTGCGCCGATCGGGTACCCGAGTTTGCCGATGAATGTGCGTGCCGGGCTGAAGATTCAATGGGGAATCGGAAACGGTCGATGAGAAGAGAAAATTAGATCGTGCTCGGTTGATCAAGGTGCGAGGATCGTGATTGCGATCCTCGCACCTTTTTCAGATTGGGTGAAGTCCGGCGTCAACGGTCTTGCGACGCCTTCGAAACACTCCTGCTTTGGATCGAACGCGGCGGCTACGGCCGCCGCGTCTTCTTTTGGGTTTCATTTAGGGAATGAAGCCCATTTTGCAAATCGACCCGACCGTTGATCAAATCTGACTCGAAATATGAGTAGTTTTTTACTTCTTATCTGTGGATAAATCAGGAGAGATCCCGATAAGGTGAGTACATCTCCATCACAGCGGCAATGGCGTAATCAGTACGTATGGGATCCAGGTGGATTCATGATTTGCCCGAAATGTCAGTCCGGTTCGATCACCGTTGTACCGGCTGAAATACGTCTGTATCGCAACATTCAGCGGGCGACGAGCCATCCGCCGATGACGCCGGCGCCCGATGTGCGCATTTGCATCGATTGCGGTTTTGCGGAGTTTTCGATTCCCGAGGCGTGGCTCTCAGCCGGTTGGTTGCGGCCCTTGCGGCCCCAGGCCGTGCCGAACGCGCCGCGCAGCAAGGTTGCCGTGGCCAGCTGACAAACGGAGTTCTTTGGGGCCCTTGGCGCAGCAGGTCTAATACTCATCGATAGAAACCGCGCCTAAAAAAAGGCCCCCAACCGAAGCTGGAGGCCTTTCGTGTTTTTGCGCCGTAAGGCGCGTTTGGCCGCACCGCAGGTGCCTAGTACATGCCGTCCATACCGCCGCCATGTCCGCCGCCGGCCGGTGCTGCCTTCTGCTCGGGGATCTCGACGATCAAAGCTTCGGTGGTCAGCAACAGAGCCGCGATGGAAGCTGCGTTCTGCAGTGCTGTGCGGGTGACTTTGGTGGGATCGATGACGCCGGCCGCGACCAGGTCTTCGAACTTTCCCGTTAGAGCGTTGTAGCCAAAGTGAGGCTCAGTGGACTCCAGAACCTTGGCCACTACCACCGCGCCTTCTTCACCTGCATTGGCCACAATCTGGCGCAGAGGCTCTTCGAGCGAGCGGCGCACGATCTGGGCGCCGATCTTCTCATCGCCTTCCAGGGTTGCGATCAGCGCATCCACGGCCGGGATGGCGCGGACCAGGGCTACGCCGCCGCCCGGGACAATGCCTTCCTCGACTGCAGCGCGAGTCGCGTGCAGAGCGTCTTCCACGCGAGCCTTCTTCTCCTTCAGCTCGGTCTCAGTCGCCGCGCCGACCTTGATGATGGCAACGCCGCCCACCAGCTTGGCCAACCGCTCCTGCAGCTTCTCCTTGTCGTAGTCCGAAGTGGTCTTCTCGATCTGCGAACGAATCTCCTTCACGCGGCCTTCGATCTCGGAGCTCTTGCCGGAGCCGTCGACGATTGTGGTGTTGTCCTTGTCAATGGTGATCCGCTTCGCGCGGCCCAGGTCCTCGAGCTTGACGCCTTCCAGCTTGATGCCCAGGTCTTCCGTGATGGCCTTGCCGCCGGTGAGGATGGCAATATCGCCCAGGATCGCTTTGCGCCGATCGCCAAAGCCGGGAGCCTTCACGGCAGCCACATTCAGCGTGCCGCGCAGCTTGTTCACCACCAGGGTCGCCAGGGCCTCGCCCTCGACGTCCTCGGCAATGATCAGCAGCGGCTTGCCGCCACGTGCAACCTGCTCCAGCAAGGGCAGCAGATCCTTCATGGCGCTGATCTTCTTCTCATAGATAAGGATGTAAGGCTCGTCGAGAACAGCTTCCAGACGCTCGGCGTCGGTCACAAAGTACGGGCTGAGATAGCCGCGGTCAAATTGCATGCCGTCGACCGTCTCGAGACCGGTGTGCATGGTCTTCGATTCTTCGATCGTGATCACGCCGTCCTTGCCGACTACCTTTACTGCCTCGGCGATGATATCGCCGATCTCCTGGTCACCGTTGGCCGAGATTGCGCCAACCTGGGCCACGGAGCCTTCGTTCACTGGCTTGGAGAGCTTTCCAAGTGCGCCGCCCTCGGTCCACTTGCCTTCCTTGTCGCGCGTGCCGATCACGGTGGTGACGGCCTTCTCAATGCCCCGCTTGAGCGCGGTTGGATTGGCGCCGGCTGCTACCGTCTTCACGCCTTCGCGGAAGATCGACTGGGCCAGAACGGTGGCCGTCGTGGTGCCGTCGCCGGCAACATCGGAGGTCTTGGAGGCGACTTCGCGAACCAGCTGCGCGCCCACATTCTCAAGCGGATCCTTGAGATCGATCTCCTTGGCTACGGTCACGCCATCCTTGGTGATGGTGGGCGAACCGAATTTCTTCTCAATCACAACGTTGCGGCCCTTGGGGCCGAGTGTCGCTTTCACGGCGTCCGCGAGCACGTTGACGCCGCGCAGAATCGCCTGACGGGAATCTTCACCGTGCAAGATTTGCTTTGCCATTTCTGTAACTCTCCTCAGATTGGTTATCAGTTCGAAAAGGTTCTGGGTTCAGGACTCAAGGGCCAGCAGCCGATTCCTTCTCCGGCCGACTCTGCCCATGCGCGCAAGCGCGTACGCCCGTCCGGCAAGGACTACTTTTTCACCACGCCGAGGACTTCTTCCTCGCGCATGATCAGAAATTCTTCGCCGTCGATCTTGATCTCGGTGCCGGAATACTTGCCGAAAAGGATCTTGTCGCCCGCCTTCACATCCAGGGGGAAGACCTTTCCTTCATCGTTTGACTTGCCCTTGCCCACGGAAATCACTTCGCCTTCCTGGGGCTTTTCCTTGGCGCTATCGGGGATGATAATGCCGCCGCGGATGGTCTCGCCCTCTTCCAGACGACGGACGAGGATGCGGTCGTGGAGCGGTGTGAACGTAGTCGCTACTGATGTTGCTGCCATTTCTTCGCTTCTCCTTCAGACGCGATCAAGGCGAAACCCGATCGCGGGATTGGATTGGTTGGTGACAAGAGGCTTGGAATATTGCGGAATGCTGCCCCACCCGGCGAGGTCCGGCGGGACAATTCCCGGCGGATTAGCACTCTCGCCTTCCAATTGCTAACGATAGGTAAGTCGGCGCACATTTGTCAAGGGGTCGAAAGAAAAAATGTGAGTCAATACCGCTCAGATAGATTGAGCCGAAAGCAGAATTGCCGACTCATCCTTCGATCTGGGACTTTCCTCGCCCGGCTTCACCCACATTCGCCTATGCACGGACACTCGGCTCGGGGGCCGTGCCTTTGGGGCTTCAATGTCGCGCTGAGACGGATTACAATAAGACCCATGCTTCGCCGCTCACTCCTCCGTCTCAGCGTTTCGATGGCCCTGCTTGGCCTTGTCTTCAGCGTAACCGCCGCAGGCGCCCAGCAGGACGACTCGAAACCGGGTCGCAAATACAAGATTCCACCTCCTTCCGCGCGCATCGAAGTTACCATTCTGCGCGAAGGCAGCCTCAAGCCGGTCGGCGATGCCGCGGTGATCTTTCACCCCATGCAGGGCGACAAGGACAAGGGCGTGCTGGAACTGAAGACCAACGAGGACGGCAAGGCGGTCATTGATGTGCTGCCCATCGGCGACACGGTGCGGCTCCAGGTGATTGCCAAAGGATTCCAGACCTACGGACAGGACTACAAGATTGACAAGGCCGAAATGTCCATGGAGATCCACATGAAGCGTCCCGGGGCGCAATACTCGCTGTACAAGGACGGCAGCGGGGCGGGCAAGGATGCTGCTTCGCCGCAGAAGGTGCCGTCATCCAGCGACAAGCCCGCCGGTTCCGGCAGCCCGTCTGACAGCCAGCAATCTCCGCCTCCTCAGACTCATTAAGCGCTGCGCGGACCTCGGTGCCGGATCGCGACTTCCGGCTCAGTACTACCGTTGTAGATCGAGGACTTCGGAGGGAGCGGGGGCCTTCACGCCCCGAAAAGATGCGAAAAGGAAAGGCCTTTAGGCCCGGATCGTCGCTATCTCCCCCCCGGATTGAAGGATCTGCAACTGTAGCATTAGAGTGCTTCCCGCACGCGAATCTTGACCCCGATATGGACACTCGACCGCTATCCGGCAAGTCGGCACTGGTGACCGGCGGCGCTCGCCGAATCGGGCGCGCAATCGCGCTTGAGCTTGCCCGCGCCGGCGCCGATGTAGCCATCACCTACCGGGCATCGCAGGCTGAGGCAGCCGCGACGGCCGCGGACATTGCCGCGCTGGGCTGCCGCGCGCTGGCCATCGAATGCGATGTGCGCTCTGAAGCTCAGGTGAAGCAGGCTGTGGCCTCTGTCGTCGCTCGGTTTGGACGGCTCGACGTGCTGGTGAATAACGCCGCCATCTTCGCCTCTGCACCCCTTGAAAAAATCACCCTGGACGAATGGGATGAGATGTTTGAGACCAACACCCGGGGGCCATTCCTGGTGGCGCGCGAGGCTCTCGAGCACTTGCGGGCCGCCCATGGCAGAGTCATCAATATCGGATCGCTCGGGGGCACGAAGGCCTGGGCCACGCACGCGCATTATTCAAGCTCCAAGGCCGCGCTGCACATGCTTACCCGCGCCATGGCCAAGGCATTTGCGCCCGAGGTAAGCGTGAACTGCGTGGCGCCGGGATGGATTGAATTGGAAGATGCCGCCGCTGGAGCAAAGTTCGCCGAGCGAACCCCTATGAAAAGGAATGGCACCGTCGCCGATGTAGCCGAAGCAGTCCTGTTCTTCGCAGCCGGCCCGCAGTTCATCACGGGACAGGTAATGGCTGTCGACGGTGGTTTGGGACTCTCCTGATACTCATTGTCCGATGGGTGGGAGTCCGTAAACCCTTCAGCTGCTGGGTGCCGGGTGCCCCACATCTCGATTCTGAGATGTGGGAAACTATGACCTTCAACTCCCGACTGTCCTCCGACCATGAGCGGGTCCTCTCCCGCATAACTCACTTGCATAAAATTACTGACAAAAGCGCATGATCATCCTATGGCCGTCCACGCTCAATCCGCGCCTTGTTCCCGTGCCCAGACCCGTTCTTCGCTCACCCCTACCCCCCCCATGCCGTCAATTTCACCGATTATGGTGCAACCCATTTTTATAACTGACTTTAAATCAGCAATATGCACAAGCGGATGTTTATCAGAAGGGTCAAAAATAGCCTCATTTAAGCCCGTTTTTCGCTGAAAACCGACGAAAATAGCCACCTTCGATGCGCTTTTTCGCATCCTTTTCGGACGCCCCGGCTCTCAGCGCCCTGGCGAGAAAAGCCGGGAGAGAAAGCCGCGCAGACCGGTGTAAGCGGAGTCGTCCAGTGCGCCGTCCTTCGTGCCCGCCTGCGCTGAAGGCTTGCGCACGGGCTCCACGCGGTGGTGGAAGTGCAGTGGCCGGTGCTCGAAAAGTCCCTCGGGGACGGGCTGGTCGGGCCACGCAGCGCCCTCTATGACAGCCTGTGGATTGGTCACGCACAGCCGTCGTGCGGTCTCTTCGCCCATCCGTTTGGACACATAGTCGTATCCCTTTTTGAGATGGGGCGGACGCCATTTCACATGGTGCGCGTCGGTGGCCAGAAAGTGGATCCAGTTGCGCTGCAAAAGTTCGTTAGCCAGCGCTTCGGCCACCCTGCCGCTCCGGCCGTAAAGCGCGCTTGCGGTCACCTGCACCAGGCATCCTCTGCGCATCCATTCGGCCAGTAGTTCGGGGTTCGACTGTACGGCCGGGTAGCGTTCCGGGTGAGTGACGATCAGCGTGTATCCCGCGGTCTGCAGCCGATAGAGAGCATCGGTCAGATGCTGGGGAATCGAGACGTTGGGAAACTCGATCAACAGATAGCCTTTGCCGTTGATGGAGTACTTCAAGGGGTTGGCGGCGGCAGTGAAGATATTGTCGGCAGACAGGTGAAAATCGCAGCCCAGGCTGAGTTCGACAACCCCCTCCAGGCGGCTGCGAAGCTCAGCGAAGCGCTCTTCGATGACCTCAGTTGGATAGGTGTACACATCGTTGGCGTGAGGCGTGCAGACGATATGCCGGATACCTTCCGCGGCCGCCTCGTGGGCCATCGCTAATGATGTTTCCAGGTCCGACGGTCCATCGTCTACGCCATAAATCAGGTGATGATGAATATCGATCATTGTCTTGTCATCTGCGTCGTTGATAGTGGTCTTTATCGAATTCTCCTCACCATGGCGTTAACGAATCGCAAGCGCTTCAATCATTGAAGCGAAGATGCGCCAGCCGTCGGCTGAGCCCAGCAGCTTTTCGCTGGAGCGGTCGGGATGGGGCATCATGCCCAGAGCGTTTCGCCCCGCATTCAGAATTCCGGCGATGTTGCCCAGCGACCCATTGGGGTTGGCTCCTGCAGTGATCTCCCCGGTGGGGGTTGCATAGCGAAACGCGATGCGATCCTCGCCCTCCAGCCGCCGGAGTTCATCGGGACTGCAAAAGTAGTTTCCCTCCATGTGCCCAATCGGCAACTGAAGAACTTCGCCCATGGCGAGCTGATTGGTAAAGGCGCTATCGGCGGTTTCCACGCGCAGATGAACCTGTTTGCATATATATTTGAGGCCCGCATTCCGCATCAGCGCGCCGGGAAGAAGGCTCGACTCGGTTAGGATCTGAAATCCGTTGCAGATACCCAGCACCAGTCCGCCGTTTGAGGCGAACTTCTTCACCGACTGCATGACCGGCGAGAAGCGCGCGATGGCCCCGGTGCGGAGGTAGTCGCCGTAGGCAAAGCCACCCGGAACCAGCACGGCGTCGACGCCGGCCAGGTCTTCCGAATCGTGCCAGAGAAAGGTGACCGGCTGATGGGCCACTTCGGCGATTACGTTGTAAGTGTCGTGGTCGCAGTTGGAACCCGGAAAGACCAGAACGCCGAATTTCATACTTCTAGGGTATCAGCTTCGTACCCAAGGGGGAGGAACTTGACCGTTGAGCGCGCACACCCGGCCCAAACCGGGTTCAGGCGGTTACCGAATCGATCGTTCCGATTGCCTGGACCGTTTTCGCCAACTCCCGGACAGCCCAACCCGCCATCAGAAGGCTCGGCGCAACCGGGTGTGCGGCTTCGCCAAGCTCGCCCAGCGTGGTGTGCAGCACCTGCTGATCCGGTTGAGCGGCGCGCGAAACCAGGGCGCAGGGAAGATCGGGGGGAAGGCCCTGCTGGAGCCACTCTTCGGCAAGCAGATGGAGCTCGCGGCCGGGCATGTAGACCACCCGGGTCGCGTCTTCGAGCTCAGGCAGCGGGGCCCGGTTGTGCGACTGGGCGTGATGGCCGGTGGAGAAGATTGCGTTGGAAGCCCAGTTGCGGTCGGTGAGCGAGCAGCCGATGGCGGCCGCGGCGGCGAACGCGGCGGAGATGCCGGGAACGATCTCGTATGTTACCGCGGCTTCGGCCAGGGCCGCCATCTCTTCCGAGGCGCGGCCGAACAGAAGCGGGTCGCCGCTCTTGAGTCGGACCACGCTGCGGCCGGCTTGGGCGTGATGGACCATAAGGGCGTTGATCTGGTCCTGGGAGATGGTTTTCATGCCGCATCGCTTGCCCACATTCAGGGTCTCAGCCCGCGCGGAAGCGAGATCGAGAATGGCCTGCGGAACAAGGTCGTCGTGAAGGATAACGGCAGCAGACTCGATGAGGCGGAGTGCCTTGACCGTAAGCAGATCGGGATCGCCGGGGCCTGCGCCGACAAGATAAACGTGGCCGGGAAGAGCTGCTTCCCGGCCCTGGCGGGGCGCGCGAGCCAACTGTCGCGCTGCGCACTGCGGCGAATCGCAGATCTCCCGCTGGGCCAGCCGGTGGAGCAGAAGTCGTCGCTCTTCGCCGCGGGGGTGAGTCGAGAGTACTTCACGGCGCAATTCGCCAAGACGGCTGAGCCAGGCTCCGAGGTCGGCGGGAAGTTGCTCATCGATCTCGCGTCGCAAGCGCTGCGCCAGCGCGGGACTTTCGCCAGCCGTCGAGATAGCTATCTGCAGGTCGCCGCGGCTGACTAATGAGCCGAAGAAAAAATCGCAGTTCGGAATGTCGTCCACGCTGTTGCACAGAATGTTTCGCTGAACGGCTTCGCGATAGACTTGGGCATTGACCTCCGGGAAGTTGGTAGCGGTGATCACGACGAAGTTGCCGTCAAGATCCGAGGGCTCAAAGGCCCGCTGAATCCACTCCAACTTTCCCTCTTCCGCGAGGCTGCGAACTCCAGGATGAGCCTGGGGCGCGACAACGCGCAGATTGAGGCCCGTTCCGAGCAGCGAGCTGATCTTCTCCAGCGCAACGTTGCCGGCACCCACCAGCAGGCAGCGACGGCGGTCAAGGTTGAGGAAGATCGGAAGAAGGCTCATGGATGCTGTTCCTTTTTAGGCCGCGCTTAATCGGCAACGCCGTGCGGGACACGCCCGGTGGGCAGATCGCGCTCCACCGGGGCCAGGACTTCGCCGGCAAGCTGGGCACGAAGTTCGTCGTTGGTGTGGCGCCCAAACCATGCGCGCAGATTCTCCTCGGGAGTGCGATGAGCGAGGTACTGGCGCAGCAGGCGCTCGATGGCTTCGGGTACCAGCGGCGCGGGGCAACGATAGCCGACAGGACGCGCGATGCCGGCGTGTTGGCCCACCGCTCCGCCAAGGCAGAAGTAAAAGGCGTCGGTGAGCTTGCCCTCGTGTTTGATCTTCTTGCCTTCCAGGCCGATGTCTGCGATCCAGTGCTGGCCGCAGCTGTTCGGGCATCCGGTCACGTGAAGCTTGAGCTGCTGGTCAAACTGGGGTAGGCGCTCCTCGAGTTCGTCGACAAGCCAGCGCGTGAACCCCTTGGTCTCCGAGATAGCGAGCTTGCAGAATTCAGTACCTGTGCACGCGATGGCGCCGCGCCAGAAAGTAGACCCGTCGACGTGCAGGCCAATCTGGCCCAGTTCGCGAGCCAGTTCAGCGGCCTTGGAGGTGGGAACGTCTACAAAGACGAGATTCTGCGACACAGTCGCACGAAGAGATCCGCTGCCGAAGCGCTCGGCCAGTTCCGCTGCGGCCTCAAGCTGTTCGCCGGTAAGGCGCCCGCGCAAGACTGAAGCCCCGACGTAGCTGAGGCCCGGCTCGCGCTGGGGATGAATCCCGGCGTGATCGCGGAGAATCTCGTCCGGCACATTCTCAGGCTCGGCGGGGGCGAGTCTATAGCCAAGGCGGCGGTTGAGCTCGTCGAGGAAACTTTCCGCAGTCCATCCCTCCCGCATGAAAAGATACTTCAGCCGGGCGCGCTCGCGGCTTTCGCGCAGCCCCTGCTGGTCGCGGAAAATCTCGGTCACAACGCGCGCGACGTTAACTGCTTCGTCCGGACGAACAAAGGCGTTCAGCCGGACGGCGAGATGCGGTTCGTTGGAAAGGCCGCCGCCGACGCGGAGGGAGTAGCCCACTTCATTGCCGCGCTTCACGGCGGTGAGACCGATGTCGTTGATCTCCGGATAGGTGCACCAGGACGGGCAGCCGGTAGCCGATATCTTGAACTTGCGGGGCAGGTTGTAGAAGTCGGGATTGGCGGTCAGAAGATGGGCGATCTGCTGCGCGATGGGAGAGGCATCGATCAGCTCGTCGGCTGCCACTCCAGCCAGTGGGCAACCCGTCACGTTGCGCACTACGTCGCCGCAGGCGCCTTTGGGCGAAAGACCAATCGCGTCGAGCGCCTCCACCACCTCTGGCAGAGACTCGATCGAGAGCCAGTGAAGCTGAATGTTCTGGCGCACCGTAATGTCGGCCAGGTTACGCGCATATCTGCGCGTGAGACCACCGATGGTGCGAAGCTGGCTCGATGAAATAATACCGTTGGGAATGCCGATGCGCATCATGAACCATTCGGTCGCCAGACCTTCGCCGCCTTTGCCGCCCGTGGCGCCGACACCGTCGCCCTGGGTGTAAATGCCCCACCACTTGAAGTAGGCGCCGGCCCACTCTGGGACCACGCTCGCGCGGCCTTCGCGCGCAAACGCGCGCACTTCGTCAAAGGCTTCCCAGGGATTCTTTTCGCGCTTGAGGCGCTCCATTCGCTGGGCCTTGGTCTCTTTTGCCGTAACTGCTTCGGTCATTTTTCCCTTTTCACGTAGAAATAGAACACCCGCGTCAGCTTTGCTTTCGCGGGCACTCGGGAACCTTGGATTTTACGATCGGACTACTGGACCCAGGTCACCGGCGCGCCCAACGAGGCGTACAGCAGCGACAACAGACTCTGGTGTCCATGCGGGAATGATAGCCGCGGGAATCGGGAAAAGCAAATCTCCATT
>Ga0182013_10000912_pt1 | contig 40974 bp, 27 predicted proteins | sample 612S2MmetaG_FD_120487 | JGI IMG/M metagenome (GOLD analysis project Ga0182013, IMG submission 120487) | Permafrost microbial communities from Stordalen Mire, Sweden - 612S2M metaG | ecosystem: Environmental > Terrestrial > Soil > Wetlands > Permafrost | place: Sweden: Stordalen | collected... | reverse complement strand
TCGGGGACTCTTCGTCCGCTTTTTTAGCTCGCTCGCGGCAGATTCCGGAGCGACCCCAAGAGCGGGAGCGTACGCCCCAGGAAGCCTAGGCGCAGCGTTTTGTCCCCCACGCGAAGCCGCCCCCTGAACGTCTTTCTCGGGGTCATGCTGCTGCTCGTCTCGCTCCTCCTTCTTCTCTCCATCGCCACCTGGCACGCCACGGATCCCTCGCTCAATACGGCCTCGGGCGAAGTCGGCCCCCATGCAGTCCACAACTGGGTAGGCATCTTCGGCGCCGGGCTCAGCGACCTGCTGCTCCAATCCATCGGCTTCACAGCCTTCCTCATGCCCGTCTGGCTCGGTGGCCTCGGCTGGACATGGATGCACTCCCGCCCCGGCGGTTCAGCGTGGCTGCGCTGGACTGGGACCATGCTTGCCCTCATCTTCCTGCCTGCCGTTTTCGGGCTGCTGCCCTGGCACTGGCAATGGCTTCACGCGCTGCCGGTAGAGGGAGTCCTCGGCCGCGTCGTTTCCGCTCTCCTTGTCAGCTACGTAAACATCCAAGGCGCTTGGCTCATTGCCGGCATTCTCGCTGCAGCCGGCCTTTACTTCGCCTCCGCCGTAAGCTTCTGGGCCATCAAGGAAAGCCTCGAGGAACGCTGGATTCACGCCGTCTCCTGGCACGACCGCTGGCGCAACTGGCGTGAAGAGCGTGCCGAGCGCAAAGCCGAATCTCAGGCCATCCGCGCCCAACAGCCATCCGAAGTCGATCCCGCTGAAGCAGCCCCGCGCACCAACCGCCTGGCCAGCTTCTTCCGCCGCAACCGCGTCCAGGAGCAGTATCTGGACCCCAACTCCATCGACGACATTCCCGCCTTCCAGCGTGCTCCCATGCCCTCCGCTGAAGACGAGGCCGACGACGACGCCCGCAAGCCGAGCATTTGGGAGCGCTCCGCCACCGAGCAGCCGGCTCCTCAAGCCGGCGTCCCCATCCTCAGGCCCAGGTCGATCGGCCTTGAGGCCGTCCCTGCGCCAATGGCCGCCCCAGCCCCGATCCAGCCTCAAGCCATGCGCCCCGAGCCCGTCCCAGTACAGCCCGGTGCCCAGGGGCCTGCTTCTGAGACCTGGGAGACCTCAAAGACCACAGGTAGAGCTCCCGAACCCATCGCCATTCACGGCCGCGCCGATGCCGAAGTCCGAACCGCCACCGTCGCCCCCAAGGCCGTGAGCGGCTTCAAGCTCCCGCCCAGCACGCTTCTCCACACCGGCGACGCCCCACAAGCCGTCCGCGAAAACGTGCTCCGCGAAGAAGCCCGCATCCTGGTCGAAAAATGCGCCGAGTTCGATGTACGCGGCCAGGTCGTCCAAATCAACACCGGTCCCATGGTGACCACTTACGAGTTCAAGCCTGAAGCCGGCGTCAAATACTCTCGCGTCACCGGCCTCGCCGACGACCTCTGCCTCGCCATGCGCGCAGAAAGCATCCTCATCGAGCGCATGCCCGGCAAATCCACCGTCGGCATCCAGGTGCCCAATCACGACCGCGAAACCATCCACCTCCGCGACGTTCTCGAATCGGAGATCTTCGCCCGCGCCAAGGGCCGCCTCACCATCGCCATGGGCAAGGACATCAACGGACGGATCGTCCAGGCGGATCTCGCCACCATGCCTCACCTGCTCATCGCCGGCTCCACGGGCTCGGGCAAATCCGTGGCCATCAACGCCATGATCATGAGCCTTCTTTTCCGCACCACCCCTTCGCAGGTTCGCCTCATTCTCGTCGATCCAAAGCGCGTCGAGCTGGGCATGTACGAAGGCATACCGCACCTGCTCACGCCCATCATCACCGAGCCCAAGCTGGCCGCCAACGCCCTGCGCAACGCGGTCCGCGAAATGGAACGCCGCCTCAAGCTGCTCGCCAGTCGCGCCGTCCGCAACATCGATCAGTACAACAAACTGTTTGAAAACCCCATGCCCTCGCTCTTCGATGAAGAGGAAGACAACGAGCCGCTGCCCTTCATCGTCATCATCATCGACGAGTTGGCCGACCTCATGATGCTCGATCGCGCCAATGTTGAAGAGTCAATCACGCGCCTGGCACAGATGGCCCGCGCCGTCGGCATTCATCTCATCCTCGCCACCCAGCGCCCCTCGGTCGACGTCATCACCGGACTCATCAAGGCCAACGTGCCGACGCGCATCAGTTTCCGCCTTGCAACCAAAGTCGACTCGCGCACCATCCTCGACACAAATGGCGCCGAGGCTCTGTTAGGCCGCGGCGATATGCTCTTCCTGCCTCCCGGAACCAGCCGCCTGGTGCGCCTTCACGCGCCGTATGTAAGCGAAAAGGAAACCGCCGCAGTGGTCGACTTCTGGAAGGCCCAGGCCCAGGCAGAATACGTCGAAGGCTTCCTCGAGTCGCCGAAAGACGAACGCGTTTCGCCCGATGGATCCAATGCCGATCCCGACGAGAACGACCCCTTGTTCAACGATGCCGTGCAATTGGTCTTTGAGTTCGGGAAGGCTTCCACTTCCCTGCTGCAGCGGAGACTGAGAATCGGCTACGGCCGCGCCGCCCATCTTATCGACCTGATGGAGCGCGACGGATTGGTTGGCCCCGCCGACGGCAGCCGTCCCCGCGAGTTACTCAAAGCCCCCGGCTGGTTACATGAAATCCCCGCCGCGATCGATTAATCATTGTTATAGTCTGTCATCCTGAGCGAAGCGTATTTCAGCGGAGTCGAAGGACCTGCATTTGTTTGCTTTTTCCTTCCATTTCAGTAACAAAGCCGCCGTGCCTCGTTCTTGCGATTTTTCTCTATCGCAAGAGCCTGCCCTGAGCGCAGTCGAAGGGGAGGGAAACCACGAGCCCCTTCTCTGTTTCGAGGAGTTATCAACAGCTATCTCCACCTATCAATGCTCTCGACCTATCGATAACTCCCCGCTCAAAATTTCATCGTCGCAAACATGGCCACCGCCGACCCTCCCATAAACACAAACGTGGCCCAAACCAGCACATTCGACAGCATCCCGCTGCGATATTCCCCCATAACTTCCTTGTTCCGCGCAATCCGCGCGACCAGAAAAATCAGCGGCACAGCGATAACTCCATTGATAACGGCTGTGACCACCAACGCCTGAATGGGATTAATACCGATGAAGTTGATCATCAGGCCAATCAGCGTCGCAATCGTGATCACCCCATAGAATCCATGCGCACGCTTCAATTTCAGATTGAGCCCAGCTCGCCAGTTCAAGGCCTCTGACAAAGCAAAGGATGCCGATCCCGAAAAAACGGGCACCGCAAGAAACCCCAGCCCGATAATCCCGATGGCGAAGACCAATTCAGCCAGGAACCCCGCATGAGGAAAGCTACGAACCAGCGGCTCCAGTGCCTTTGCCGCCTGCGCCGCACTTGTTATATGAGTAATCCCATTGCTATTGAGCACAGTCGCCCCGACTACAATGATGCACCAAGCCCCAATCTGCGATGACACCATGCCGAGGAAGTTATCGATGCGAAGCCGCTTCATGAACGGCTTTGTAACTGTCGGCGTCCCATTGTGGATCATCCTCTTGCTCTTCTCTTCTTCCACTTCCTGCGATGCTTCCCAGAAGAACATATACGGCGAAATCGTAGTGCCAATTACGCCCGTGATAATGAAGAAGAAGGCAGCAGTGAACTCAATGTGCGGAACAAACGTTGCCTTCAGAATCGTTCCCCATGGCTCCTTGACCATAAACACCGTAATCACATAGGAAAAGAGCGTAACGCAAAGCCACTTGAGAATTCGTGCATAAACGCGGTACGAAGTGAATATCTCAAGAATTAAAATCAGCGCCGTGAAGAAAAGCACAAGCACCGTAAAATTCACCGGCACAATCAACTGCGCCGCCGCTCCCATGGCCCCCAGGTCCGCTCCCAGGTTGATCGTGTTTGCCACCACGATCAGCGCCAGCATTCCATAAAGCACTTTCTTGCTATACCGTTCCTTCACCACTGCGGAGATGCCTTTTCCGGTCACAGCGCCAATGCGCGCGCAAGCCTCCTGTACGGCGATCAGCATGGGCAACACAAGCAGCGCCGTCCACAGTTGCCCGTAGCCGAACCGCGCGCCCGTCTGCGTATAAGTCGCGATTCCCGACGGGTCGTCATCGGCCGCGCCCGTAATGATTCCAGGCCCGGCAATCTTCAGGAGGTCCTTGACTTGTCTGCTGAATTTAGCCATCCGCAAGAGTATACGGGCAGAACAAATCCACAAGAGGGCAATATTGAACATGTGCCGACCGAATTACTCTCGCCGCAGACTCAATACATCTTCAGAATTAGTAATGGGATACGCCTCCTGCATCTACATCCCCGGACGCACGGTAAATGTCGAGGTAGACTCCTTGCCACTATCCAGCCTCGTCAAGGTGACCACGGTGATGTCGTCGTCCTGGCCGAAGTTCACCGCGGCTTCGGTCGCTTCCGTCGCTGTGGGTTTGGTGCTGAAGAGGGTCTTGAGGCGTTCGAAACTAAAAAGTTCGCCGGACGGGCTCCTTGCTTCAAGAAGACCATCGGTGAACAGGGAGAGATGGTCATTGACTCGCAGAAAGAATTGGAACTCTTCATACGTTGTTGCGGGCGCCAGACCAAGCGGCAGGGCACCGGGCAGACTAACTTCGCGGCCGTTGACGAAGGGGCCGGGGTGCCCCGCGGAGGCGATCGTGGCAATGCCCCCAAAGTCCATTCGGAGCGCAACACAAGTAGCGAAGCCGCCTTGCAGGCGTCCGTTCAGGCGGCGGTTCAACTGGGCCAGCAGGCGAGCAGGGCCGGGATTGGCCTCGGCCAGCGTATGCACTACACCCACGATCAACGAAACCGCCATGGCAGCCTTGAGCCCCTTGCCGCTCACATCGCCCAGGACGATCAGTGTCGATTCGTTTTCCAGCGGGATGATCTGGAAGAAATCGCCGCCGACCTCCTGGGCCGGACGATAGGCGCTGGTGAGGGCAAATCCCGGCACGGTAGGCACGGTCTCCGGGATCAGAACTTTTTGAACCTCGCGTGCGCTCTTGAACTCCTGTTCAAGAGCCGTCTGACGATGGCGGTTCTCGACCGAATGCCTGTAAACGGCATACAGAATCGAGGCCAGCAGCAGCACACTGGAAAACATCCCGGCATCGATGCGATTGCCGTTCACGGTGAACAGCGGCGCATATACCAGGTCGGCAAGGGACCACGGAGTGAACCGCCGCGTATGTGAGACGATCGATGCCAGTGTTTGAAAAATACTCTGAAGGCAAGCAAAAATCGACACCAGCCAGCAGGCTAGATCCAGGTGTCTCCGCTGAACGACTGCAACCGTCACCAGCAGCAGCGGCAGAACAACCAGAATAGACTCGACCCCGGTCAACAAGGCTTCGGCAACCTGCAGCTTCGAAATCCATCCGGAGCTCCAGTTGACCGACCAGAGCGGGCCCTCCACCAGCCCGTTGCATGTCGCAGTGGCAATGCTGATCAGCGCCACCAGCCGCGTCAGGCGTACAACATCGCGGTCCTGATTCAGTTTGAGCAGCCACAAAAGCAGAAACCAAAGCGCAATTTCCTGGACCGTAAAAAGAGGTTCCCCAAGCAAAAACGCCAGGTTCGATAAGGGCAAATGCATGTGGTAGAGAAACAGGGTGATCACGGGGAAGAGGGAGTAAGCGGAAATCCAGAACAAGTGCCATTGGTCACGATCGCGCAGCCATGCGATAAGGCTCAACAAGGCCACCAGGCCATAGAGCAGATTGAGCCCGAACACGGCCATGCTGCTGCGCAGCCACTTGTAATCGAGAGAGTCTTTCAACTCCGCGATCGCCGCGGGGCTGCCCACCACCGGAGCGTTCAAAAAGCCGCCCAGGTTGCTCGATTCGTCGGAGGTGAGCGGGGCCTTCCACACACGCACCGCGAGTACGCCGCTCTGAAACGGACCAAGCCCGTAGGTCTGCGCTGGCTGGTTGAAATACCATTTTGGACCGGGCGGCAGTTTGCCGTTGTTCCCAACCATCGCGCCGTTCAGATAGAGCTCATAGGTATCTTGAACGCCGTCGAGCAGGATAGCGAAATCGGGCTTGGCGCCCGATGCGGGATTCAACGTGAGGTGCATGCGATACCACGCGAATCCTGTATAGCCCGCGTGCCCCTGCGCGCCCCATGTGTCGTCCCCGCGCATGCGCTCCCAGCCGGAATCATCGAAGCCGGGAGCGGCCCAGGCCCGGTCGTCACCCGTATGGAACTGCCAGGGCCCATTCAGGTCGACGCTGCCCTTGCCGAGTGCGTCAATCACCTTCGGAGCCGCGGAGGCAACGGGATTGTTCGACGCCTCCCCCGCTTGGCATAACAGGGCCGCGCTCACGAGGAACGTCGCGGCCGGCAACCAGCGGATGCGCATCAGGCTGAAAGGCATAACGAAAGCATACCCGAGTCCGCCGGCATTGAATGCGCTAACATGCGCCCGGCGCCTCAAGTCTCATCCCGTGCGGCGAAGAGCCCAGGAAGCAGGAAAATGGTTCTCAATCACCAGCGAATCACACAATGCACGAGCGCTAGGAACCCTCCACGCATCTATTCCCCAAGGAGGCTTTCACAATGAAGAGGATGTGCGCGCTTGGCCTGGTCGCCCTGTGCCCGATAGCGATCGCCACTCTACGAGCGCAGCAGCCTCCTCAGGCCACCGAACTTCCCAGCGACCCTTTCTCCATCAAGAACACCTGGATCATTGGCGGCACGGGCCCCTGGGACTACCTCACCATGGACAGCGGAGCAGAGCGCCTTTACATTGCGCACGGCCACGCCGTACAGGTGGTGGATGTGAAAACCGGCACTCTCGCCGGAGCGATCGCAGATCTCGTCGATGCCCACGCAGTCGCCCTCGACGATACCGGCGAGTTTGGCTATGTGAGCGATGGCCGCGGCGGCAAGGTGATTGTCTTCGACCGCCGCACCTTGCAAACAGTAGCTACGATTGAAGACGTCCCCAGCCCTCGCGCTCTTGTCTTTGAGCCGCAGACCAGGCTGCTGTTTGCTGTCCGCATTGACCAGATTTCTGCGCCGCGCCCGGCGGCCGTGCCGCGGACCACCACGCACATTACCCCCAGACCCGCGCCGGCCCCACAGCCCTCACCAAAACCGAATACCGGCTCTTCCATCACCATCATCGACACCCAAACCCGCAAGGTCGTGGGACGGATCGTGGTTCCGGAGGTGCTCGGTTTTGCATTGGCGGACGGAAAAGGAAATATCTTCGTCAACGTCACGGATCGCAACCGGATTCTGCAGTTCGACGCACAGACTGTGGCGGCGCTGCTGCCCAAGCGGCCGGACGGCACTGCCGTTGGATCGGCTGCCCCCACTGTCACTGCCGCACCGGAACCGGACCCCGCACACAGCTCAGCGTCCGGCCCTAACTCCGCTTCGCCAGTTGCCGGAGCCTCCAAAACAGTTACGCCGCCCTTCACCATTGACTGGACTGAAGGGGGGCGGCAAGTTCGCTCCTTCTCTCTTGACGGTCAATGCGTCGCGCCGAAATCCCTGGCCATCGACAGTGCGCATGTACGCCTGTTCGCCGCATGCGGCAACTTGAAGTTACTGGTCCTCAATGCCGACAATGGCAACCTGATCGCCACGCTGCCCATCGGCTCGGACGTGGATGCCATTGGGTACGACTCCAAGAACGGCCTGATCTTTTCCGCCAACGGCGGTGCGGATGGCAACCTCACCATCATTCGCCAGGACGTTACCGACTCCTACGCCGTGGTTCAGAATTTGCCTACGCGCCAGCGTGCACGCACCCTCGCAGTGAATCCAGACACAGGACAGGTTTATCTCGTAACCGACCTGCTCGGCATGGACCTTTCCCGTCCCGGCGGGATCGGCACGCTCCAGACCGACACCGTGAACGGCAGCTTTCAGGTACTCGTTGTCGGCCATTGAGCTCGAGCCTCCTGATCCGTTAACGCCCCCAGAACTGATTGGATTCCCATTGCCGATTTCAGTCTTGACCGCCCCTCAAGGAGTGCAACACTGTACGTATGCTCGACTTCATCACCCAGAACGATCATCCCACGGTGCTCCTTATCGATGACGACATGGTGAGCCGCGAGGTGATGGCCACAGTCCTGACCATGAGCGGCTATCCCGTCCATACCGCTGCTGGAGGATCTGAAGCACTGGCGCTTCTCGCCGGCAATGATTGCGTACCCGCCATCATCCTGATGGACGTCCAAATGCCCGGCCTGAGTGGGCTCCCGCTGATAGAAAAACTGCGCGCCAGCAGCCCGGCCAGACTTTATGTCATCAGCGCCAGCAGCACGCCGCAAGAGGTCCTTGCCGCAGCCGACGGATTTCTTCTCAAGCCCTTTCCGCCTGACGCTCTCACCAGGCTCATTGAAGAGCAGGAGGCGCTTTTGCATCCCCCTGCCGAGCCCGGCCTCGACCCGGAAGAAACAATCGTCAATCCCGAAACCCTGGCCCAGCTTCGCGAAATGATGCCGGACAAGGCGGTCCGCCAGATCTACGAAGCCATTGTCGCCGACCTCGGCCGCCGCACTTCCGCTATCGCCGACGCCATTGCCAAAGGTGAATGGGCTGAGACGCGCCGCCTGGGCCATGCAATCAAGGGGGGCGGGGCCATGGCAGGGGCTTTACAGGTGGCACGCCTCGGCGAATTGATCGAATCCGGGGCACTCGAGATCTCCAACGTTAACCAATCGGATAACAGTTCCGTCATCCTTGCCGATTTGCGCGCCGCCGCCGTCAACCTGCAGCGTATGCTGGATGCTGAATTGAAGCTATAAGTAGCAAAAGGCACTGGAGGTTAGCCCTTCTCGTGGACAAGCCAATCCGCATTGTACTGGCCGACGATCATCCTGTAGTCCGAATCGGCGTGCGCAACATGCTCTCCGAACAAGACGGCTTCGACGTGGTCGGTGACGCCACTGACGGCGACGAGGCTATCACCCAGACGCTTGAGCTCGAGCCCGACATTCTATTGCTCGACCTGCAAATGCCGCGCCTGCCCGGCCTCGAAGCCATGCGCGCCATCATGAGTGGCACGCCAACGGTGAAAATACTTCTGCTCACCTCAACCATCACCACCCAGCAGATCATTGAAGCCCTGCACATCGGCGCTCGCGGCATTGTGCTCAAAGATGCCCTTGCCAGCCACCTGCAGACATCGATTCGCACCGTCTATGGCGGCGATTACTGGATCGGCGGCAAACGCGTCGTCAACCTGGTTTCCGCCCTGCACGACCTCATGCAGCAGGCCGTCGTACCACAGCGCAAGACTTACGGGCTCACTCCGCGTGAACTCGAAGTCGTGGGCTGCATCGTCGAAGGCTGCTCCAACCGCGACATCGCCAAACAGTTCACACTCAGCGAAGAAACCGTCAAACGCCATCTCTCCAACATCTTCGATAAAACCGGTGTCTCCACCCGCCTTGAACTTGCCCTCTTCGCCATTGCCCACCACTTGGTTGAGCCTCAATAACAGGAGCGGCGCAGTTGCCCGCTCCTGTTTTTTTCGCCTTGAGATGAGTTTTGAAAGGGCACGACTTTAGTCGTGCCGCAAAGGCTGCAAAACAAGTGCGGGCTTTAGCCCCTGCCGGGTGCCCAGAGCCTGTCCTGCGCTTGTCGAAGGCTCTAGATTTTGAGACCTGGGAAACCGCGAATTCAAATGGTTCCCGCACTGGCTGACTACTACCCAAGGAACTGCTTTGCCAGCCGTTCCAACACCCCGCCCGTCTCATCGCAGATTCCCGTATGCACTGGCGACGGCTGGATGATGGTGCTGCGCGGTGCACTGAGCCAGTGGAACCGCTCCCGCTGCGACAGCTTTGCAATCGGCCCCGCGCTCTCGTCTCCCGCGCAGATCAGCGGGATCGCCTCCAGGTGTGCGCGCACAACCTCCACGTCGACTTCCGGCCATAGCGCCTTCAGCCGCTGCTCATCAAGATGGATGCGCGCGCCGAGGTATCGCTGTTCCAGGCAGAAAACAACAACACAGGCGTTGATAAACTCCTGCCGCTCCACGCGCGGCACAACGCGAATGACGGTGTAATCAAACGAGGCGGGCATAAGCTTTCATCGCCTCCTGTTCAAAATTCTCCGCAGCCTTCAGCCGCTTCAAAAAGAATTCGAGATAACCCACACGCTTCTCCGCAGCCGTCGCTCCTACGGACACGGACTCCAGCCACGCATCTGGAACCTGCTCCAGAATCTCAACAAATACCTCGCGCGTCAGCCTGTGATGCGCATCGGCTCGAACAGCCTCGATCCGCGATGCCCATGGCAGCAGCACGTGCTGCGCAATCTCAGGGAACGGCGACTCGGCCTTCTGCGGCATCGTCTCCCAGTTGTGGTGGAAATAAAGCGCAGCGCCGTGGTCGATCAGGTAGAGCTTGCGATGCCACATGAGCAGATTCGCATTCCGCGGTGTACGATCCACATTCTGTGTGAACGCATCGAACCACACCGTCAGCGACGCCTCCTCCGCACTCACCGCATCTCGTGCCGCGACGTCGAACATCGTCGACCCCGGCAGATAATCGAGCGCCAGGTTCAGCCCCACGCTGGCTTTCAGCAGTTGCCGTATCTCGGCATCCGGTTCATTCCGCCCCAGGGCCGCATCGATCTCGATGAAAATCAGCTCGGGCACGCGCAAACCCAGCGTCCGCCCAATCTCTCCCGCCACCAGTTCCGCCACCAGCGCCAGGGCCCCTTGCCCCGCCCCGCGAAACTTGGTCACATAAATCCCCAAGTCGTCCGCCTCCACAATCGCAGGCAACGATCCCCCTTCGCGCAGCGGAAGCACATAGCGGGTTGCGGTTGCGGTTCGCAGCATGGTGCATTCAGTTTAGCGGTTCAACCCTAAAGACGATCTCTTTGTCTTCTTCCCGGAGGGAAGGAATGAGAATAGCCCAGGGGAAGCGAAGTGCACCCCTGGGAACACATTCCAGCCAAATCTGCCGCCCCGTAGGGCGCGGCTCGAACCGGGGACGAAAGCCAATTTCCCAACCAAGCGATTCCGCTGATGAGCGCATCCGCTTGCCGACGCGTCTTTTCGTTCAAGATCTTTCGGTTCTCAGCGTGCCCAAACCAGGCAGAAGGAGAATTTGTTCCTCTGGCTGTTGACTCTCATACTGGCAGCGGTAGACCATCAGTCAGATGGCATGTTCAAGCAATCCTCATGATTCCCTTGCTGTTTCCGGCGGAGATGTTTCAGGCTGCCCACAAAGAAAAAGGAAAAACACCATGCGTTCGATGCGCTCCCTCTCCTTGCTGGCATTGGCTTTTCCTTTGCTGTGCGGAGCAGCGGCAATGGCTCAGGCTGTCGCACCGTCAGTCCGGATCGTCAACCCGATCGACGAAAACGACCTGGTCACGCTCGCGGGCAACACGCACCCGCTTGCCGATGCCAAGACCGACCGGGGCCGCGTAAGTCCGGATCTGCCCATGACCGACCTGATCCTGGTGTTGAGCCGCAGTCCGGAGCAGCAAGCCGCCTTCGACAAGTTCGTGGAGAGCCAGTACACGCCCGGCTCACCGAACTTCCATCAGTGGCTCACTCCGGAACAGGTGGGCATTGAATTCGGCCCGTCCATGGCCGATATTGCCACCATTTCGAATTGGCTCACCGGGCACGGCTTTTCGATTGGCGAAGTAACCAAAGATCGATTGTCAATCCGCTTCAGCGGCACTGCGGAGCAAGCAGAGAGTACCTTCCATACCGAGATTCACAACCTTGAAGTGAGGGGCATTCAGCATATCGGCAACATGAGCGACCCGCGGATTCCCGCCGCGCTGACACCCACAGTGATCGGCGTCAAGTCGCTGCATGACTTCTTTGCGCGGCCTCTTCATCGGACGGGCAACATAGTGACCCGGAATTCGCAAACTGGAAAATGGCTGCGCCCAACGAATGCCTCAGCCGAATCGACTGTGAATGCCGAATCCGTAGCGGGGAATGCCAAATCGAGGCCTTCGGCGCCCAGGCCGCAATTCGGCATCAGCGTACCTGCCGGCACCGGCACCAATGCCTACCTGGTTGAAGATGTTGTGCCCTACGATTTCGCCACCATCTACAACGTCCTTCCACTTTGGAATGCCAGCACTCCCATCGATGGCGCCGGCCAAACCATCGCCATCGCCGGAACCAGCGACATCGTGCTTTCTGACGTGACCACGTTCCGTAGCACCTTCGGTCTTCCGGCCTACACTTCGGCGGACCAGCCAACGGTCATCTCCGGCAACAAGCAGCCTCTGACAGTTTGCCCGGATTCCGCTGGACTCTGCACCGTGGACGACCTGATCGAGAACACGCTGGATGTTGAGTGGTCCGGATCGATCGCCAAGGGCGCAAACATCGTGCTGGTCGCATCGTATCCAGCCTCGTCATCGGACGATGCTCTTTACGATTCAGAGAGCTATATCGTCCAAAATAAAACGGCGAACATCATGAACGTGAGCTACGGCGGGTGCGAACTCTTCCAAGGCACAGCCGGCAACGTGGAGTACTACAACCTATGGCAGAGCGCATCTTCAGAAGGGATTGCCGTATTCGTTTCTTCGGGCGATGGAGGTTCAGCCGAGTGCGATGACGGCGCCAGTATCGCAGCCGGGAATCCGTATTCCGCTCAATACGGTCTTGCCGTCAATGGCCTTGCGTCCACCCCGTACAACACGGCAGTCGGCGGCACAGACTTCAACTGGTGTTCCCTGGCATCCACGACAGAATGCACGGCCGCGCCCTATTGGAACTCGACCAACGCTGCCAATGGGTCCAGCGCAATCGGGTACGTGCCGGAGGTTCCCTGGGACGACACCTGCGCTAACCCCCTCACTGTGACCTATCTCGAGAACTGGGCCACCAGTACAGATGCCGGGAACGTTGGCGGTGTGACTGATCCGGAGAGCGGCTGCAACTTTGTCTACAAGAACTGGCAGACAGTGAATACAGGCAGCGGCGGCGCCAACCTCTCCTTTTTTGTCGATACGGTTGGCGGAGGCGGTGGCGCCAGCGGCTGCGTGGTCAACGATGGCAACACCGTAGCCAGTTGCGCTGCCTCCACCACAACCACGGGCACGGCCAACGGCTCCATCACCCTGGTCAAAGACGGTTGGCCCAAGCCCAGTTGGCAGACAGGCGTCGCCGGCATTCCCAGCGATGGAGTGCGCGATCTCCCCGATGTTTCCTTCTTCGCCTCCGACGGCTATGTGTCCAGCAGTGCCTACCTGATTTGTGTTTCCGCCGTCGCGTCCTGCACATACTCCACCACCAGCGAGCCAACCTCCCTTGAAGTTGGCGGGACTTCGGTTTCGTCACCGGCAATGGCGGGCGTAATGGCGCTGATCGATCAGAAAGCCGGCAAGGCTCAGGGCAACCCCAATGCCGCACTCTACGCACTGGCTTCCAAACAGACCTACTCGGACTGCGTTGCAGAGAAAACCACCAACAGCAATGGTTGCTACTTCAACGACATCGACTCCGGAACCACCGCCGTCCCATGCGACTACGGAGCCACCGAGGGCAATCCGGCAACTGCAGGCATTCTATCGCCCGACTGCACGGCGGCCCACTCCGGGGATCTGGTTGGGATCCTCCCCAGCTACAGCGCGGGTGTGGGATACGACCAGGCCACAGGCCTCGGCTCTCTGAATGTTGCCAACGTCGTAAATGCCTGGCCGGGCGACACAGCCGCCGGAACAGCGGCCGTGACGGTCACCGTAACAGCGACTCCAACCACCTTGCCTGTGAATTCCGCTCTGAGTGTTGCGGTCACGGTAGCTTCCACACCCAGCGGAGGAGCTACCCCAACCGGAACAGTGGCGCTCTCCGGCAGCTATACGTCATCGGCGGAGACGCTTTCATCCGGGGCCTATACCTTTACGATTCCCGCCAACAGCCTTACTGCTGGAACCGACGCTCTCACGGTCAGGTACAGCGGTGACTCGACCTATTCCACCGAAATAGGCGCGACCACTGTAACGGTGACAGGAGCCACCTCCGGCTCCGGCACGTTTACGCTTTCTGCCACCACGCCGGCTTCCGTTGCACCCGGAACCTCGGCCACGTCAACCATCACCGTGAGCGAATCGAATAGTTACGTGGGGACCGCCACGCTCAGTTGCTCGCTCACCACATCCAGCCCCTCCAGCGTGACGGACGCGCCCAGTTGCTCCCTCTCAAGCTCGACCGTGTCGTTGACCTCCAGCGCCACCAGCGGCACCGTCACGGCCACAGTAACGTCGACCGCAGCCACCACCAGCCAGTTCGCAAGGCCTGATCCTCATCACAAAGGCCGGGAATGGATGGGCGTCGGCAGCGGCGCGGTCCTCGCCTTCTTGGTCTTCCTGGGGATTCCGGCCCGGCGGCGCAGTTGGCGGTCGATGCTGGGTGCTGCTGTCCTGATCGTGGCTCTCGGCGGCATGGCAGGTTGCGGAGACTTCTGGCAAGCTCCGGCTGGAAACACCGCAGGGGGAACCACAGCCGGTACCTATACGTTCACCGTCAGTGGAACCGGAGATCCCACAGTCACGGCAGTCTCAACCACGTTCGTTGTCACGGTGAATTAGGTCTGGGACCGTTTGTACTTATTCCAGCTCCATGCCCCATCCTTTCGCGTTTTTTCTGGCGAAAGGGTGGGAGACCACGAACCCTAAAGCGCCAGGTCACGCGTTAATGGACTTAGCCCACGGTTCGAAGGAACGCCGCAATGAAGATCGCCTTTCTCGGACTCGGCAAAATGGGTATGCCCATGGCGCGCCGGCTGCTTCAGGCCGGCCATCGACTGACCGTCTGGAATCGCACACCCAGCCGCGCCGAGCCGCTTACCGCTCAGGGAGCCACACTCGCTGCCACTCCTGCGCAAGCAGCGCAATCTGCCGACGCCGTGCTCACCATGCTCTTCGATGACGCGGCCAATGAAGCAGTACTCTTCGGCCCCGAGAACGATCGCTCCGCAGGCGTGCTCGAAGCGCTAAGGCCCGGCGCGCTGCATATCGCCTTCTCCACAATCAGCGTTGCGCTTTCCGAGAGGCTCACCATCGAGCACCAAAGCCGCGGCCAGCGCTTTGTTGCCGCTCCCGTGTTTGGCCGCCCCAACGTGGCAGAAGAAGGCCGCCTCTGGATCGTCGCCGCCGGTGAGGAATCGGCCATCGCCGCTGCCCGCCCGCTGCTTGAACCACTCTCCCGCGGCCTCTCCGTCATTGGCCCGGAGCCGCGCCAGGCCCATGCGCTCAAGCTGGGTGGCAACTTCCTCATCGGCGCCATGATTCACTCGCTCGGCGAATCGTTCGTCTTCGCCGCGGGGCAGGGCATCGATCCCGCAATCTTCCTTGAAACGGTCAACAGCGCCCTCTTCCAGTCCCCGTTTTATGCCGCCTACGGGAAGGTCATGCTTCATCCGCCCAGAGACGCCGGCGCCAACATCGATCTGGGCGCGAAAGACCTCCGCCTGCTCCGTGAAGCCGCCGCCGCCCGTCACACGTCGGTCTCACTTGCAGACACGCTGGCCGAAGTCTTTGCTGAGATCCAAAGATCGGGGCTGGGCAATGAGGATTGGGCTGTCGGCCAGTACCGCATGGCGCAACAGCGCGGAAATCTTTCTCAAGAACTGTGATCCCGCTCTCTGACAAACACCGCGGATTTCACACTAAGATAGAAACATGAGCCTCAAAGGAAGAATTGTGTTCATCACCGGGGCCAGCGCCGGCATTGGCGCGGCCACTGCTTTGGCCTTCGCCGCCGCCGGCGCCCGTCTGCTGCTGGCCGCACGGCGCACTGTCAAACTGTCGCAGGTTGCCTCGCTTGCCATGGAGCGAGGCGCCGCCGCAGTCCACTCCATCGACCTCGATGTTCGGAACTATCGAGCCGTCCAGGACGCCATCGACTCACTCCCGGCCGAGTGGGCTGAGATTGACATCCTGGTCAACAACGCCGGCCTTAGCCGTGGCCTGGACAAGCTCTATACCGGCAGGATTGACGACTGGGACGAGATGATCGACACCAACGTCAAGGGATTGCTCTATGTCTCGCGTGCTGTTATTCCCGGCATGGTGGTCCGTGGCCGCGGGCACATCGTCAACCTCGGGTCAACAGCCGGAGAGATCAGTTACCCCAACGGAGCCGTCTACTGCGGCACCAAGGCCGCCGAGCGCGCCATCAACGACGGCCTGCGCCAAGACCTGCTTGGAAGCCCGGTCCGTGTCACCAGCATCGACCCTGGAATGGTTGAGACGGACTTCAGCCTGGTCCGCTTTCACGGCGATGAAGAGCGCGCCGAAAAGGTCTACAAGGGACTGACGCCGCTCTCGCCGGAAGACGTTGCCGAGGCTATCGTCTGGGCCGCCAGCCGTCCGGCGCACGTTAATATCGCCCGCGTCAGCATAACCTCCATCCACCAGGCCAACTCGCTGCTCTTCCACCGCGAGGGATAGAACCTAATCAACCCACTCGGCGGTGAGTAGCCTTGGAGTGAAAAGTCACTTGCCGATCTCGCGCATCAGTTTCATGAGAGAGCCAACCACCGCGCTGGAAGCCGAACTATACTCGCTCTTCCCGCCCAGCGACACGGATTCTTCCATGCGCTCGCCTGCGTCGGCCTTCCTCACAATCTCTCCGGCGGCCTTGTGGAAACGCGCATGGTCCGAGATTAGCTGCGCATACCCCGCCCAGCCGGATTGCTTGCGCCCCTCGCCATAAAGCCATTTTCCAAGTTCGCACTCGTTGTCCCGCGACAGCGAGTCCGCATTCAAACTGTGGTTGGGTTTGGCAATGTACGCCGCCAGCTTCCCCTTCCAATGCGCATGCGCCTGAATTGCCTCATTGACATCCATCGATGAGTCTCCTCGAAAACGAAGAAGCACAACTCCGTCTCTTCCTCATCATCGGAAGTCCGCACCATTTACTTTAGATTCCATGCCAGACGCACGAGACGGGAGCGCCCTCTATTTGCGCGGGGATGCCCATGCAGATGCCGGCACCGGCTGTTTCAGCGATTCAGAACCCGCCCGGCCAGTGCAAATTCAATCTCGGGCCTACCGGCTGTATTCCCAGGAAACCGCCAAACCGCAATTCGGCTACTCCATGGCCCCGATTTGCGCCTCAATCTGCGCCAGAGCCGCTTCCAATGCAGTCCGCCGCGACGGATTCGAAGTCTTCTGCGAAAGGATGTTTTCCCGCTGCAGATGGAGCGCTTGCTTCTGCCGTTCCTTCACTGTGCGGACCTGGTCCGCCGCACGTCGCTGGTCTTCGCTGACAAACTCTTTGTCGGCGACCACCTCCGCTTGCTGCAGTGCATTTGCCATCTGATCCTCCACCGATTTACTTTCCCATCCACGAGCCATATCTTCATTCTACGGGGCTTTGTAGCAGCGCGTCCCGCGAAACAGGAAGTTCAACCTCCGCAAGCTTGGAGTTTTTCTCATGCGCGTTTGGCAGATTTCATCGTTTGGCATTGATTCTTTGGAGTTTGTAGAGCAGCCCACCCCCACGCCCGAGGCGGGCGAAGTGCTCGTCAGGGTCCGCGCGATTTCTTTCAACTATCGGGACTTGCTGGTCGTCAAAGGCCTCTACAACCCCAAATTGAAGCTTCCCCGCATCCCCTGTTCCGATGGAGCCGGCGAAGTGGTAGCCGTGGGAGAAGGCGTCTCGCTCTGGAAGATCGGCGACCGGGTAGCCGCCATTTTCATGCAGAATTGGCTCGACGGACCACCCACCGCCGCCAAGTCCCGTCGCGCTCTCGGCGGCGACATCGACGGCATGTTGACCGAATACATCGTCCTCAAGGAATCCGGCCTGGTGGCCATCCCCGAGCACCTCAGCTTTCAGGAAGCCGCCACTCTTCCGTGCGCCGCCGTTACTGCTTGGAACGCCCTATCCGTAGGCGACATCAAGCCCGGAGCCACCGTCCTCATCCAGGGAACCGGCGGCGTCGCCATCTTTGCCCTGCAGCTTGCCCGCCTCCGCGGTGCCCGCGTCATCGGCATTTCCAGCAGCTTTGAAAAACTCGAACGCGCCTATTCGCTAGGCCTCGACGCCGGCCTCGACTACAAGGAAACCCCCGAGTGGGACCGCTGGGCACTCGACGAAACCGCCGGCCAAGGCGTCGACCTCGTGGTCGAAGTAGGTGGCGTCGCCACTCTTCCCCGCTCCCTGCGCGCTTTGAGAATCGGCGGAGCCATCGCCCAGGTCGGCGTACTTTCTGGAGCCACCGATCCGACGCCCTTCCCCATCTCCACCATCCTCCATAAACAGGTCCACCTGCGGGGCATCTACGTCGGCTCCCGCCAGGACTTCGAAGACCTCAACAAAGCCATTACCCTGGCCGTGCTGCGCCCCGTCGGCGAAAACTTCCATTGGTCCCAGGCCCGCGAGGCCCTGGCAAGAATGGAAGAAGGCTCCCACTTCGGCAAGCTTGTCCTCACTATCGACTAGTGTCCTGAGCCCGAAGTTCATATCAACAAATAATCTGTCATCCTGAGCAGCCTGACTTGCCGTTGCAAGTTACGCCAGGAATGAACTCCGTACCGGATCTGCCACAAAAGCCCCGTGCCCCGTTCTTGCGCCTTTTTTCTGGCGCAAGGGCGGGAGACCTCAGCCCTCAACCAGCCTTGTTCATAGGGAGCGAAGCGTACTTCAGCGGAGTCGAAAGCCTGCCCTGAGCAACGTCGAAGGGAACCCGCTTCTCGGGAAGCTCGTGGCAAACCAAGTGGTCCCCAACAATTGCCACGAACTCCTCCAGACACCACTCTGGTTCTTTACTTGCTGCTTTCAATAGTCTTCTTCACGCTGCCCAGCGCAATCGCTCCCAGCAGTCCGATCACCAGCACCAGCGCCGTCCACAAAAGAGCGGGATGTTTTTCCGTGAACGGCCGCTCATCGGGACGGGACTCGTAAGCTGCATTGGCCAACTCCGCGCCCGCCTGCGCCTTGGCCGCATCGGCCTGCGGGGCAAACAGCGTTGCATAGTCGTAGCGCGGCGCCGCCAGCGCCCCATCACCGTAGTAGAGCGTGTAATTGCCGGACCCCGCCGCCTCAAAGCAAAGGTCGCGCTCCAGCATTTGCAGGCGCACCGACTTGACCGTCAGCGGAGCGTCGTCGCCGTTGTCAATCGTAATCGTCCACTTCGCAGGCGTATCGAAATCCGCGCTCGGCGCATCGATCGTCAAGTGCTCCTCGTCGATGCGGTGGCCGTTCTGCACGCTGTGTACGCGCAGCAGATTTCCGGAACCCGTGACCATCTGCGGATATCGCGGCGAATCTGTCGCCGGCGTCTTCTGAATCGGCTCAACCTGGATGCTCACATCGCGGCTGAACAGGGCCGGTTGCGCGCCCGCCGCAAACACCACCCGGTCCACCGGAACATGCGCAGGGACGGTGAACACGAAAACAGAATTGTGTTCCTTCCGCGAGACCTGCGCGTTCTCAGCCACCGTTACATAGCGTGGTTCACTCTCCGGCAACCGCACAACCGATAATCCCGTAACAATCTCCGGCGACAATGGCCCAGCGATCCTGAAATGCAAATACTTGAAGTCCGACTCCGGCAGATGAAGCACGGTGCTGCGCCCCAGCCTCTGCTTGGTAAGATCGAAAATTGTGAACGACCCCAGCTTCGTCCCAGTGCCGCCCGCCTGTTTCTGGCTTCCGGAAACCTGCACCGTCGCAATAAAGTTCTGTGCCTTTACATCGAGATCCAGATCGCTGTAATGTCCATCCGGCAACTCGGCATCGAACACGGTTTGTCCGCCCTGCAAGCCCTTATTGAGCGGCGATAGCGCGCCCTGCGCAGCCACAGCCAGAGCGGCCATGTGAACCACATACGGTGTCTCCGTGCCATCGCGATACAAACGCAGATCGGCAAGTCCAGCCGCGGCGTGGGTGAAGATTCCCCCATCCACAACCATGCAAGCCTGCGCCGCATGAGCAGGCAGATTCTCCACCGGTCGCTGAAAGTGAAAATAACGAATCTCCGGGGACGCCGCCATCAATGCCAGCAGCAGCAAACTCGCGCCAGGCTTCATGCGCTCTGTCCTTCCTGTTTGTCTTCGCTTTTCGCGCCGCGCAGGTTCAGCCAGTCACGCTGATAAACAAAGCTCACCGCCAACAGCAGCGCACCGAGGCCCAGGAAGCTCAAGATGCGGTAGCCCTGGCTCAACTCGCTCATATCCACCAGGAAGACTTTGCCCACCGAAACGGCTAGCAGCACCAGCCCCTGCCAGCGCAGAAACGCCGACCTGCGCCAGAACCCCACCGCCAGCAGGATCGCGCCGAACAGCATGAACCACGCCGAGTAAGAGAACTGCGCGTACATTCTATGCAACTCGAACTGGCGGCTCCATTCCGTGCTCGATTCCTGCACCCGCCAGAAGCTGTTGATCTCCAGGCTCACCGCCAGCAGAATCAGCGCATTCACCAACAACGAAGACCCAATCGCAATTGCCGGCCAGCCGATCGATTCCTTCTGGCTCTCTTGCGCTCGCGCCTTCATCGCCACCCATGCGGAAAATACGAACACCGCGATCGCCACGCAATAGGTCCCAAATCGCCCATTGAAAACAGGGGTCATCGATGCCGTCGGATTCACTGTGAGCAGCGCAATCAATCCCAGCACCAGGCAACCCAGCGACAGCACGCGCAGAAGCTTCGACTTCACGCGACTCGAAACCCACAACAGCGCCGCGCCCTCCACCAGCCAGCCGATCGTCAGCCATCGCCCTTGCGCCTTCAAGGGAATCGCAATCGTCAAAAACACCACAGCCGCCGCCAGGTGCAGCGACTCCAGTACTGCCGGACTAGCCCGCAGCCTCCCCTGCGCAGGCAACCGCAGCAACAACAGATAGAACGCCGCAAAGACCACAGCCAGCCACGGCCCGGCCCATTGCGTTGAAGCCCTGTCCAGCAATTCATAGAACCCGATGAATCCCAAGGAAGCGTTTGCAACCGGCAGTAACACCAGCGCCAGCGTGTCCCATCCACGGATGCCCTCGGTGTCTTCGTTCTTCACCCGCACCAGCCGCGGCGCGAAGGCAAAGATCAGGAAAAAGCAGAGCAGAAAGAACGCCGTCCGCCCAAATTGCCACTCGCTGTAATACTCCAGCCACCAGCCCACAACAATCAGCGCTGTGCCGGTGAAGGAAGCAAACAGCAGCCGCGACCACGGCCGCAGCACCACCAGAATCAGCACCGCAACATCCATCAGCAGCAGATAACTGAAGAGCGTAACTTCGTGGTTCTCACCCGTCGAAAGCAGCAGAGGTGTACTCAGCCCGCCCACAATTGCGTACAGCGCCAGCAGCTCCGCATCCTGTACCCAGGCCATGAATCCGTTGAACGCTGTTACCAGAATCATGGCTCCAAAGGCCGCGCTCGCAGGCATCAGGTGGAAGAGCGAGAACGCCGCCCACAGCGACAGGTAGAGAACTCCGCTGCCAACCGCTTTCAACGAATAAGAAAACGCCGCATAGCCTTTGGTCCTGAATCGCTCCGACCAGGCAATCAACCCAGCGCCCGCAACCAGCCCGATCAACACGCGGCCCAGCGGACCAATCCAATGATTGTCGATTGCATATTTCAGGAACCACGCCGCCGCAATCAGAACTGCCAGAATGCCGACGCGATTGAACCACTGCGACCCGATCCTGCTTTCCAGCGATCGCTCGTCTTTCGGCTTTGCCGCACCCATCGAGGCAAAGATCGGCCGCGCCGGCTGCGGTGGGGCAGACGTCGCTTGCGCGGCCACCGGAGCCCCTACCTCGACACCGCCCGCGGGAACACTCGGCGGTATCGGCACAGTGGCCGTTTCGGCAGCAGCCCGCGGCTTGGCGTCTTCCAGCACCACTCCGCGCCGCCGCAACGCCTCTTCGATCCGGAGCACGCGGTTGCGCAGTTCCACAACCTCGTTTTCAACGCTGCCACTAAAGTCAGAGTTCATTGCCGTCCACTCTACAGCACAGCTGGCTCCTTTTCCAGTAAGAAGCATTCGACGCCTGTGCCGACACATATTACTTTTCAATTGACTCGAGGGAGATTCGCAAATTGCCTTCGCCGCTACTCGTCCATTCAGAGCGAGCAGGAGCAATCGTGTTCTTGAACAGAGTGGTCGATCGATTGCCTTTTGTGACCGAGTATTCCCTAGAGGGAGAAATATGTGGCATTTCGCTGGAGTTCGTTCGTTTCGGGCTTGGTTTCAGGGGCATGAATGCCCCTGCTCCCTCCGAAAGCTGGTGCGATAATGATGCATACCAACAAATTTCCCTCCCAGACCTGGTGAACCCCCTTGATTGTCGAAATTGAAGCCCTGACCAAGATCTACGAGTCCAAGCTTCGCGTTGTCGCGGTCGACGGCATCGATCTGGAACTGAAGCAGGGGGAGATCTTCGGCCTTCTCGGCCCCAATGGCGCGGGAAAGACCACCACCATCAGCATTGCTACCACCCGCACGCTCCCCACCAGCGGCGCCGTCCGCATCGCCGGCATCGACGTCGTCAAGCACCCCGCCCATGCCCGCCGCCACATCGGAGTCGTCCCCCAGTTCAACACGCTCGACCGCTCCCTTTCGGTTTACGAGAACCTCTACTTCCATTGCCGCTACTTTGGCTTCTCCCATTCCCAGGCCAAGTCCCGCTCGCTCGAACTCCTCGACCAGTTCCTGCTCACCGAGCGCAAGAGCGTAATGCCCAGCCAACTCTCCGGAGGCCTGGCCCAGCGCGTACAAATCGCGCGCGCCATCGCCCACAGGCCCGCCGTCCTGTTTCTCGACGAGCCCTCAGCCGGCCTCGACCCGCAGAGCCGCCTGGCCATGTGGACCGCCGTCGAAGGCCTGCGCAACGAAGGCATCACCGTTCTGCTCACCACGCACTACATGGAAGAAGCCGACGCGCTCGCCGACCGCGTAGCCATCATCGACTATGGCCGCGTGCTGGCCCTCGGTTCGCCTGAAAAGCTCAAAGTCACCTTCGGCGCGCAAACCATGTTTGACTTCAAGCTCAAATCCCACGCTGCTCTTGAGCCGCTGCTCTCGAGGCTCAAGGCGCGCCAAGACGTGACCAGCGCCGAAGCCACGGCTGACGGCCTGCGCGTCATTGCTCCCACCTCCGACGGCCTGCTGCCCGACCTGGTCCAAGCCGCCTCCGGCTTCGGTCTCCGCGACCTGGCCATCACCGAGCCCAGCCTGGAAACAGTCTTCATCCAACTGACAGGGAGGGACCTGCGTGAATAGCACAACAGAAACAGGGAACAGGGGTCGGGGAACAGGGATCGGTTCAGGACTTACCCTCCGCGACTCGTACGGCTCTGCCATTTTCATCAAGTCATTTTTCGGCCTGTTGCAGCGCGACCTGCGCGTGCTCATGCGCGAGTTTGTTCCCTTTCTGCTGCGCGTAGGCATGCAGCCCCTGCTGTTTCTATTTGTTTTTACGTTCATCCTGCCCCGCATGGGCGGCGGCAACCCCATGGCTTCCGGCGGAGGTGTGGACTTCGGCACCATCATTCTGCCCGGCCTCATGGCAGTGGCCATCATGTTCTCCGGCATCGCCGCCGTCGCCCTTCCGCTCTCATCCGAGTTCGGCATCACCCGCGAAATCGACGACCGGGTGATGTGCCCCTTGCCGCTCTGGGCCGTGGCGCTTGAGAAAGTCTGCTTCAGCGCCATGCAGAGCATTGTGGGCGCACTACTGGTTATTCCCATGGCGTTCTACATTCCCGCTGTACCGGTCCACGCCGATCTCAATCGCTGGTTCTTGCTGGCTCTGGTTCTCGTGCTCTCCAGCCTGCTGGCAGGTTCCCTGGGCCTGGTCATTGGCTCAATCGTAAACCCAAAGCACATCGGGCTGGTCTTTTCCATCATTGTTGTGCCGATCACATTTTTGGGATGCGTCTACTTCCCCTGGGCCAAGCTGGACAAGATCCGCTGGCTACAGGTGGGCGTGCTCTTCAATCCCATCGTCTATATGAGTGAAGGCCTGCGCGCCGCCGTCACCCCCGGCATCGCTCACATGCCCTGGTGGGCCATCCTTCCTGCGCTGGTGCTCTTCACGGCCGGGCTGGGCAAGCTGGGTTTGCGCGGGTTCCTGAAACGAGTTCTGACCTAGCACCGTGACTGGGTAATTTCGTAATCGAGAGCATTTTCGGAAATAGTGTAGTCCTGGATTTTATTGGTATCCCACCCTTTCCCGCAGAAAAAAACGGAAAGGATGGGGCGCGGAAGTCTACAGAAAAAGCGGAAATGCTCTAGAGCGCAGCCGCCCCGTCCATGAGAACCTTCGCCGGGCCGGTCACTCCACCGTATGCCTCGAGCGTCAATTCGGGAGCATGTGCGGTCACAGCATCCTTGGTGACGTTGGGGGACGTAACCGATGTGTGGCAAGCGGAGACAGCCGGAATTCAAGTCAAATAGGTACTACAGGAACAAGGGCGCCATCGCAAAAGTCACGGTGCGGAGCAGCTTGATCTGCAGGTGCGGCCATATTGTGCGCAAAGAAAACGCCGCCCATTTTCAGGCGGCGTTTTCTTCGATCTTCAAGACAGAAATCAGTTGCTATCCCTTGGATTCAATCCTCATTCCATAGAACGATCTCCGCACGAAGAACACCGACACCAGGAAGAATACGACTGCCAGACTGTGTGTAAGCAGCGGATTGTTCGCACTGAGTGTCACTGCCAGCTCCACAGCAAGTAATCCGAACAACGTCGTGAACTTGATAATCGGATTCATTGCCACAGAAGAAGTGTCTTTGAACGGATCGCCGACGGTGTCTCCGATCACGGTCGCGTCATGCAGAGGCGTACCTTTCTGTTTCAGGTCGACCTCTACGACTTTCTTCGCATTGTCCCAGGCACCCCCGGCATTCGCCATGAAGATCGCCTCGTACAAGCCGAAGATCGCAATCGAGAACAGGTAGCCGACAAACAAGAACGGCTCCATGAATGCGAACGCAAGTGTAGAGAAGAAGACGGCGAGAAAGATGTTGAACATTCCCTTCTGCGCGTACTTCGTGCAGATCTCCACCACCTTCTTGCTGTCATTGACCGATGCCTTCTCCGCCCCTTCCAGGTGGATGTTCGCCTTGATGAACTCGACCGCCCGGTACGCGCCGGTGGTGACCGCCTGCATCGAAGCGCCCGCGAACCAGTAGATCACCGCGCCACCGCAGATCAACCCAAGCATGAAGGGCGCGTGCAGCAGAGAGAGCTTTTCAACATTAATGGTCAGTCCGTGGGTCAGGGCCATGATGATCGAGAAGGTCATCGTGGTTGCGCCCACCACGGCTGTGCCGATCAGCACCGGCTTGGCCGTAGCCTTGAACGTATTGCCGGCTCCATCGTTGGCTTCGAGCAGGTATTTCGCGCGTTCGAACTTCGCGTCGATGCCGTAGTCCTTCTTCAACTCGGCTGCAATGTTCGGAACCTCTTCAATCAGCGACAACTCGTAAACGGATTGAGCATTGTCGGTGACCGGTCCGTAGGAGTCCACCGCAATCGTGACCGGACCCATCCCAAGGAAGCCGAACGCCACGAGACCAAACGCGAAGACTGCCGGAGCAAGCATCAGGACTTCCATGGACGGGCCCGTACTGAAGAAATAGCCCAGTCCCATGAGCGCGACCATGCTCAACCCAAGCCAGTAGGCTGACATATTGCCGGCCACAATTCCCGACAATATCCCGAGGGAAGCTCCACCTTCCCTTGCCGATGTCACGATTTCTTGCACGTGGCCCGATTTGGTTGAAGTGAAAACCTTGACCAATTCGGGGATGAGCGCGCCCGCCAGGGTTCCGCACGAGATGATGGAAGCCAGCTTCCACCACAGTGTTCCGTCGCCGAGCGTGGGGATCATGTAGTACGTCACGATGTAAGTCACGATGATGGAAACGATGGACGTAATCCACACCAGCGAGGTCAACGGCGCCTCAAAGTCCATCTCGTCGGCGTGTGCATATCTCGCCTTGGCGATTGCGCCATTCACGAAATAGGCGAGAGAACTGGAAATCAGCATGGCCACGCGCATCACGAAGATCCATACCAGCAGTTGCACCTGCGTGGTGGGCTCCTTGACGGCCAGCAAAATGAAGGTGATCAAGGCCACGCCGGTGACGCCGTAGGTCTCAAAGCCATCGGCGCTCGGGCCAACGGAGTCGCCCGCGTTATCTCCCGTGCAGTCTGCAATGACGCCCGGGTTACGCGCATCGTCTTCCTTGATCTTGAAGACGATCTTCATCAGGTCGGAGCCAATGTCGGCGATCTTGGTGAAAATGCCGCCGGCAATACGCAACGCCGCGGCGCCCAGGCTTTCGCCGATCGCGAAGCCAATGAAGCATGGACCCGCAAAATCGCGAGGGATGAACAAAAGGATGAACAGCATGATGAGCAGCTCGACAGATATCAGCAACATGCCGATGCTCATGCCGGCCTTCAGCGGAATCGCAAAGCATGGATACGGTTTGCCGCGCAATGCCGCGAACGCCGTCCGGGAGTTCGCAAATGTGTTGACGCGAATTCCGAACCATGCCACCCCGTAGCTGCCCGCGATGCCGACCAGCGAAAACAACAAAATTACCGTCAGCGTTTCCCAAATGGGTTTTCCCGGAACCGGCGCCAGAACGCCGAAGTACAATGCGATAATCACCGCGATGAAAGTCCAGAGAAGAAGAATGAACTTGCCCTGCGTCACCAGGTACGTCTTGCACGTTTCATAAATCAGCTCCGAGATTTCGAGCATCGAGCGATGAACCGGCAGGTTCTTCAACTGCATATAGATTGTCAGTCCGAACAACAGGCCGAAGAAGCAAATGACCAATCCATAAATCAGAAGCGCATGTCCGTTGATGCCGAGAAAATTCACGCTCGACAAATCCGGAAGCACCAAGTTGGCTTCCCCTCCGCCCGCGTGCTCCTGCGCGCTGGCGAACGTGGGAAGCAGCAGGCCCGTACCAAGAAGGGCCGCCACCGTCATGTACCGGCGCTTCAGAAACGCCGCGGTGACGGAACCTGCCCCGGTCACCTGGCGCGCAAAGAAGAAGGCCACAAAGAGCGAAAGAACGCTCACAGCCAGAAAGAATTCCACCCAATTCGCTACAGTCACATGTCCTCCCGAACAAAGGTTTGAAGCCGTATCTCGAACGACCCCCAGAAAACGCGACCTCTCAAAACGCTGGGGAAAAGTCACCGGAAGCCTAACACCCGCATTGCCACCTGTCGAGTGATTGCAGTCACACGGTTCCCCAACCCCTGCATTTCCCGCGGAAAAGCCCTTCCCCAAAGGCCATTTCAGGGCTGAATCCACGGCAAACTGGCACTTTCCCGCCTTGGCTCCGATTCCCGAAAAGGGACGGAACCGTCTCTCTTCAACGGCCGGACACGGCAGCAGCCCCTTATTGCAGCGGAATATCGAATTTATCTTCAGGAAATCGCTCTTGCAGGTTCTGGTCTGCCGGGTCATATACCCGGCCCCCAGACCACGGGTGCAGCTTGAACAGCACCAGTACGTCCCGGTCGGGATTGTCGAAGGCGCGAAAACTGGCCACCTGCTCCACATAGTAGCGGCTATGCAGATCCTCAATCGCACCCTTGTCAATATTGTTCCAGGCCGCATACCAGCCGGGCCGGTAGTAGCCCAGCTTCCCCACCAGGTCCGTCATTCCCGCGGTCGGCGTCACAAAAATATCGTTGATCGCCGGCAAATGCGCGACCATCGCGATGTCATCCCCACTCACCGATACCAGCAGTCGATTCCCGTTGGGATGCTGGTCGATATACCGCGTCAGCCGCTCCGCAGCATCCACAAACGTGTACTCCGGATGCGCCGCGTAATTCAGCGTCCACGCCCCATTCATCCCCACCGCCAGCGCGACCAGGCCCAGAACCGCCCAACCCAGCCAACGCTCCAGCCCGCGGCGAATCCGCTGCGCACGGCCCTGCAACTCGCCCCCGGAATCCGCAACTCCCATCAGCGCTCCCGCCCCCTGCGCCACAATAAAGAAACAGAAGACCGCCACCAACGCAAAGTAGCGCGGCTGCGGATGATTCTGGTAAGTCATGAACAGGACGTAACCTACAACCGCCAACACCGACGCCCCAAAAACCGGGTCGAGCAGCAGCCTCCGTCCCGGCTTGCTCCGCCACGCCAGCACCGCTCCTACCACCACCAACCCGGCCAGTGGAACCAGGATGTAGTCCACCCATAGCCCGCCATGAAACGACCACCAAAAGCTGATCAGCGGCCAATAGAACTCCGTCGGCCTCGGATATTTGTTCACGAAAAACAGGTATTTGTAATCCACCAGCAGTCCAGCGCGAACCACCACAGCCATCCACAACCCATAGCTGATAGCAAAGGCCGCAGCCGCAATTCCAAGGCACCGCACGGCCAGCCTGCGCCTCTCCCAAAGCGGCACCACCATTGCCCATCCCAGTGCCGGCAAAAGAAACACCGCTGTAGTCTTGGTCAGCATCATCAGCGTGAACAGCAGCCCGATCCCCACCGCAACCCAAACCGGCCGTCGAAAACCAGCCAGCCGAATCCCCAGGTTCAACGCTCCCAGCGTCAGCGCCGTCAGCATTGGCTCCAGAATCGCCAGCCTGCTGAAGCAATAAAGAAACGGACTCGTCACCAGCATCGTCACCGCCAGCAGCGCCATCCACTTGGGCCCCCGCGTCTTCAGCAGCGTGTAACTCAGCAGCAGATTGACAAGGAAAAACGCAATTGCCAGCCCCCGCGCCGCCTCCACCGTAACCCCGGTAAAGAAGAAGAGAATCCACTCCAGAAACGGCCACACCGGCACCGCCGCTGCGGGGTTGAAGTCCCCCGGCAGATACCAGTTTCCAAACAGGTGCGCCCGGATCGCCGCGTTCCCGTACCAACCCTCATCGGTGTATTTGGCCCAGTCCGTATACCACGGCGAGTGGTTAGGAAAATCCGCTCTCAAGTGCAGCGCATGAAGCCCCGCAAAACCGCAGATCAGCAGCAACCAGGCCCAGTAATACCAGCGTCTTTCAGACAGCATCGGCTCCATTTCTCCGTCCGGATCAGAGCAATTCAAAAAGTCGTCATGCAGAATTCATCCGAGTATACCGCGCGCAATCGCGCCTCGACCTAACCGCGATGCAATATCCGGTTCTCAAGGACGATGTTTGGCGGGTGGCGCCGGTTCCGGTGAGATCTCCAGCCCAGGGCCACCCGGCAACGGTTCACCGATCCGCCGACAAGAGATATTCAGCTAGCGCCCATAGCCGAAACCACTCATCGAGCCGCGTGAGGAACTTCCGCGATTCCCTTCGGATGGTTGACCATCCCGAGTTTCGATCCCCCCCCAACACCCCGCCAAGTATAATGTCCTTGTCGCAGCACGGAGACCCCACCTCTTGCAAATCAATCGCTTTACCTTCACGTTGTCGCTGTTTTTAGCGGCCACGCCTGCCTTTTTTTGCCAAAATCAGATTCCCAGCGCCGCATGGCGCATCCCCATCGGCGCCGCGCCCTCCAACCCCGGCACGCAGCGAGCCGAACTCCACGGCGTCAACATCGACGATGGCTATTGGCAAGGCGCTCCCGTCGGCGGCTTCGGCGCCGGCACCTTCTCCCGCAGCGAGCGCGGCCACTTCGAACGCTGGCACATCAAGGGCGGCATCCATAAATACCAGGACGTCCCCACCAACCAGTTTGCCGTCTTCGCGCAACCCGAGGGCGGAGCGCCCGTATCCATGGCCCTCGCCGTTGGCCGGCCCAGCGGCGGCGCGCTCAGCGGCTGGAACTGGAACCTGCCCGCCGGCGACGGCCAATACGCAGCCCTCTATCCCAAAAGCTGGTTCGTCTACGGAACGCGCGCGCTCCCCGTCAAGCTCACCGTCGAGCAGTTCTCGCCCATCCTTCCCAATAATTACAAGGAAACCAGCTATCCTGTCGCCGTCTATCGCTGGACCGCCGAGAATCCCACCAACAAACCGATGACAGTCTCGATCCTTTTTTCGTGGACCAACATGGTCGGCTGGTTCCGCGACCAGTCGCGCGGCTTTGACAACGCGTCCAATCAGCAGAACTTCAACAAATTCGTTTCGGAAAAAGTCGACGGCGCACCGGGAAGCGGTCCGATGTCCGGCATAGTCTTCGACCGCTTGCGTCAGGGCTCCGTGCAGGAAGAGTGGGACGGCCAGTTCGCCATCGCCACCCTCCCCGGCGACGGCGCGGAAGTCACCTATCTAGCCACCTATCCCGCCGCCACCGACGGCTCCGCAATCTGGAAGACTTTTTCGCAGGATGGCCGCCTTTCCAACGAGGCTCGGCCCATTGCCTCTGCCGGCGATGTATTTGCCGGAGCATTTGCCGTCCGCTTCACCCTCGCCCCGCATGAAAAGCGTCTCGTCCCCATGGCTCTCAGTTGGGACCTGCCTGTCGTCCAGTTCGCCGGCGGCCGCAAATGGAATCGCCGCTACACCCGCTTCTTCGGCACAGAAGGCACGCATGCCTGGGAGATCGCCCGCACCGCGCTCGAGCATCACGAGGAATGGAGCAAGGCCATCGACGCATGGCAAAAGCCCATCGTCACGGATGAAAAGAAACCCGCCTGGTATCGCGGCGAGCTATTCAACGAGCTCTATTTCCTCGCCGACGGCGGCACACTCTGGGGCCACGAGCGACCCGAGCCTGGCCCCGGGACGGGCATCGATGCAAAGTTGCCGGTAAACGACAGCTTCACACACATGGAGTGCTTCGACTACCCCTTCTACGGCAGCCTCGATGTCCGCTTCTACGGGTCGTTCCCGCTGCTCCGCTTCTGGCCCGAAATCGAGAAGCAGGAGATGCGCGAATACACCGCCACCATTCCCCAGTCCAACCCGCAGCACTATATCTGGGGATGGAAGTCCGCACGTGAAAATAAAGTCGTCGAGTACACGCGCAAAGTCCCCGGCGCAGCTCCTCACGACCTCGGCTCGCCCCGCGAAGATCCCATCCTCAATCCCAATCAATACGACTATCAGGACGTCTCCAACTGGCGAGATCTGAATTCAAAATATGTGCTCATGATCTGGCGCGACTTCGTCCTCACCGGCTCTACGGACGATGCCTTCCTGCGCGATAGCTGGGCCGCCGTCAGGCAGGCCATGGAGCACCTGAAGCAGTACGACACCGACGGCGACGGCCTCATCGAAAATGGCGGCTTTCCCGATCAGACTTACGACGACTGGATAGCCACAGGCGAGAGCGCCTACACCGGCAGCCTCTACCTCGCCGCGCTCAAGGCCACTGCGCGCATGGCAGACAAGCTCGGCGAACCAGCGACGGCCAAAGAATATGACGCTCTTGAAACACGAGCCGCCTCAGCCTATGTAAAAAAACTCTGGACCGGCACTTACTTCCGCTACGCCGTCCAGGGGCAGGACACTGAGGCCGTGATGGCCGAGCAGTTAGCCGGCCAGTGGTACGCCAGCCTCACTGGCCTCGGCGATCTCGTTCCCAAAGAGATGCGCCTCTCCGCGCTGCACAAGGTGTATGACAACAATGTCCGCAAGTTCGGCAAGGGCGAAATGGGCGCGGTGAACGGCATCGGCGCCGACGGGACTCTGCTGCATAGTAATGACCAGATCGAGGAAGTGTGGACCGGCGCGACCTTCGCCATCGCCAGCCACATGATCGCCGAAGGACTCGTAGACGAGGGCTACGCCACCGCCAAGGGCGTCAACAACGTTGTCTGGCGCGACCGCGGCTACTTCTTCCGCACCCCGGAAGCCTACGACATCCACGGCCTCTTCCGCGCCAGCATGTACATGCGCCCCGGCTCCATCTGGTCCATGGAATACGCCCTGGACAAGAAATAGTTCGATAACAATTCAAGAAGCAATCAACTTGGGCCACGCCAAATCCGCTGCGGCTCCAGGTTTCCCTCATCGCAATTGCTAGAGTGCTTCTCAAAAGGTCATATCGAGAATAGATTTGTCATCCCGGTATATCTGAATAAGCGGCATAAATGACGGAAAATGTCGCAGTGGCGGCCCGTTGGTATCGGTCCCCCGCCCGCCGCCTGGGCGAAGCGCAGCGAAGTCGAAAGCCTGCCCTGAGCGTAGCCGAAGGGGATCTGCTTCTGCTTTTCGGCCCACTCCACACCGCACCCCCTGCTATCCTTTACCTGCCTGATATTCTAAGAATTGCCCGGTCCCGCCCCCCCTTTGCGGGCCGATGGAGGAAGAAAGCAAGCATGATCAATTTGGCGGGTAAGACGGCCGTGGTCTTCGGGCTGGCCAACAAGCGTTCCATCGCATGGGGCATCGCCCAGAAACTCCACGAGGCCGGCGCAACCCTGGCCATCTGCTACCAAAACGAGCGCATGAAGCTCGAAGCCGAGGGCCTCATCGCCGATCTGCCCGGCGCTTCCGGCTTCCAATGCGACGTGTCAAACGATAATGAGATCGAGACCCTCTTCGCCGCCCTCAAAGACAAGTACGGCAAGCTTGAAATCCTCGTCCACGCCGTAGCCTTTGCTCCAGCCGCCGACCTGCGGGGCGACTTCCTCTCGACCAGCCGCGAAGGCTTCAGGGTAGCCCTCGATGTCAGCGTCTACTCGCTCATCGCTGTCACCCGGGCGGCAGCCCCGCTCATGACCGAGGGCGGCAGCATCATCACTCTCAGCTTCTACGCCGCCGAGAAAGTCGTCCCCCACTACAACGTGATGGCCATCGCCAAGTCCGGCCTCGAATGCACCGTCCGCTACCTGGCATCAAGCCTGGGCGGCAGAAACATCCGCGTCAACGCCATCTCCGCCGGCCCCATCAAGACGCTGGCCGCCCGCGGCGTCGGCGACCTGAGTGAAATGCTCAAGTCCCACGCCGAGCGCGCCCCGCTCCACCGCAACGTAGACCAGCTTGAAGTAGGCGGCGCAGCCTTATTCCTGGCCAGCGACCTCTCCAGCGCCATCACCGGCGAAGTCATGTACGTAGACTGCGGCTACAACATCATGGGCTTCTAGCGTTCTCTCCACTGAACCCACATCATGCACTGCCATCCTGAGCATCATGACTTGCGTTGCAAGTTATACCTGCAATGAACTCCGCACTGGATCTGCCACAAAAGCTCCGTGCCCCGTTCTTGCGACTCTTTTCTGTCGCAAGGGCGGGAAACCTCGAACCCCACCCCGCCCAATCAGTACCTCCACGGAGCCCATGCGGCGCAAGCCGCGTTTGCCGCACCGCAGGTGCCGTCTGCCCCACCGCAGGTGGTCACTGGTGGTAGTTCGGATAAGCCGGCCGCTCCACCTTCTTCACCGGATGCTTCTCCAACTCCTCCAGCGCCAGCGCCACCGCCTTCTCCAATTGCGGATCGTGCCCTTCGCTCACTGCTTTCGGGTCCTGCTCTACAACGTAATCGGGATCGACCCCGTGGTTCTCCACATCCCACTCGCCCTTCGGTGAGAAGAACGCCACGCTCGGCGAAGTCACATTCCCGCCATCCATCAGCACTGGGATCCCACCGATGCCCACTAGCCCACCCCAGGTCCGCTTGCCCACCAGCGGCCCCAGCTTGGCCTGCTTGAACAACCAGGGCAGCGCATCCCCGCCGGAGCCTGAGAATTCGTTGGCGATCATCACCTTCGGCCCGTAGATGGCTGCATTCGGCGTGTGTTCGATGGCCCCGTAGCGCGGCGCCCAATACGACTCAATGTGCCGCCCCAACACCTCGACAAAATAGTCGGCCACCTGCCCGCCGGCGTTGAACCGCTCGTCGATAATCGCTCCCTGTTTCTCCGTCTGCGCAAAGTAGTAGCGATTGAAGTTCGTAAAGCCGCCCGCCCCCGTGTCCGGCAGGTAAACATACCCCAGCTTGCCGCCGGAAAGCTCACCCACCTTGCGCTGGTTGCCTTCAATCCAGTCGATGTTGTGCAGCGCTGCCTCGCTGGCCACCGGAATCACTGAAATATCTCGCGGATTCTTGCCCTCCGCACCCGCAACGCGCAGGCTGACCACCTGCCCGGCTGTCCCCTCCAGCGGTTGCTGAATGTCGCCGGCGGCCGTCAGGTCCTGTCCATTGATGGCCAGGATGCAATCGCCTACCGCCAGGTTCAGCCCCGGCTGCGCCAGCGGCGCTTTGATCTGCGGATTGAACAGCCCACCCGTGTAAATCTTCGCCAGGCAATAGCGGTTGTTCTTGATCGTGTAATCGGCGCCCAGCAACCCGCCCGGCACCTTCTTCGCCTCCGGAATCTTGCCGCCCGTGCCGCGCAAGTGGCCAACAGAAAACGCCCCCAGCATCTCCTGGAAGATGTAGTTCAAATCCGCGCGCGAAGCGATGGATGCAACATACGGCTCAAACCGCTTCTCGTCCGCCAATGTATCTGTGCCGTGGAAATGCGGGTCGTAGAAGAAAGCCCGCTCAATGCGCCACACCTCGTGGTACATCTGCGCCCACTCGGCGGAAGGCTCAACGCGCACCTTGAGTTCCGCGAAGGATAACGCCCCATCGCCCGGCTTGATTGGCGCATCGGCCGGCACAATCACCCATGAAGGCGGCCCTCCCCCACCCGGTGCATCATCCTCCGGCTTCTTCTTCGAAATCGCCAGCAGCATCTTCTTGCCGTCGGCGGAAAGCTCGAAGTTCATCACGCCCTCGGCCAGCTTTTCCGTCTTGCGGTCTTCCGGCGTCCAGCGGTTCAGCGTTGCCCCGCGCTCGGCAAAGCGCCCTGACAGCGAGCGCTCCAGGAAGTAAACACTTCCCTTCAGCCCCGTCTCAATCCCAACATAGACAGACGCCGGCAGCGGCAGCGCAACGATGCGATTCCCAATCCCCTCCAGATCCACCTTCACCGGCTTGGGCGGCTTCGGCGCGGCAACTTTGTCGGCCTTGTCCTTTTCGTCACTGTCCTTCGCTGCGCCCCTTGCATCGCCGCCGGCTGCCGCGTCTTTCTTATCGTCCGCCTGCTTTTCTCCCGGCGTCTTTTCATCTTCCAGTTCCGGAGCAATCGGCGAAGCCTGGTTCGTCGCCAGCACCGCTGCGTAGATGTTCGAAGTCACCTGGTAAAGATCGCTGGTCATGTCCAACCCGTCCGACGTAGCACCCGCGTTGGTGCTGGCCGTGAAGTAGAGATACTTGCCCTCGCGATCGAACGCCGGGTTATCCGCATCCGCCATCTCGCTCGTCACCTGCGTGGACTTTCCCGAATCCACGGAGTACAGCATGATCGCGTGCAGATGGTTCTCAACCGAGCGCTCGTACCCCAGCCACTTCGAATCCGGCGACCAGGCAAGTTCGTAGCTCTGGTTCGAGAAGCCCCCAAATGCGTTTTCGTTGTCCACCGTCGACAGCTTGCCCGTCGCCGTATCCAGCATCCAGATCTTCAGCCGGTTGTCGCGGAAGGCGATGCGTTTCGAATCCGGCGACCACTTCGCATCGAAGTAATACGAGGGCTCCGTCGCCAGCGGAAACTTCTTCACCGCGACGCTGCCGGCCAGTTCCGTGCCCGTCTGCGGAGCCACGTGCAAGGCGTACATGCCGGACTCGTCGGAGAAATAAGCAATCGATTGTCCATCGGGCGACCAGGCCGGCTCACGCTCCATCGTGCCCGGCGTGTTGGTAATGTCGCGCGTGGGCCCGTGCTTGGCGGCCACCGTCAGAATGTCACCGTGAGCCTCCACAGCAACCCGCAAGCCCGTCGGCGAAATAGTGACGTGCTCAATCTCGTCGGCCACACTCTGAATCCGCGGACGCACCTCCGGCAGATCGGCATCGATCTCAATCGGCACCGCCTGGCTCTTGCCCGTCGCCGTGTCGAAGAGATAAATCTCGCCCAACTGGTCGTAAACCAGCGTCGTCCCCTCGCCCGCCAGCGTGCGAATATCGGCCCCAGTGTTGTGCAGCGCCTCGGTCACCTTCTTCGTAGCCGGATCGTATTTAAAGATCGAGATCGGCCCCGCGCGCCCGGAGAGAAAATAAATGCTTTCGCCCGCGTAAACAGGCGCAAGGTCCGACGCATTCTCATGAGGAATTTCGACAGAATCCAGTCCCGGCAGCGTGGTAATCCAGATCGTGCTGGCCCGTCCACCGTGATAGTTTTGCCAGGACACATACGAGGTGTAGTTGAAGACGAATGCCGGCGGCAGCGGTGAATACGCAATCTGACTTCCGTCCGGCGAATACTGCCCCTGGTAGGCCATCGGCAGCGGCAGCATCTTGGCAATGCCTCCATGCGCCGGCACCGTAAAAAGCTGTGTAAACCGGCTGGTCGCCTGCCGGTCTGAGCGGAACAGAATCTCCTTGCCGTCCGGGCTCCAACCCACCACTGAATCGGTTGCCGGATGATAGGTCACGCGGAACGGCACGCCCCCGGTCACGGGAATCGTGAAGACGTCCGTGTTGCCGTCGTACTCACCGGTGAACGCGATGGTTGCGCCGTCGGGCGAGAAAATGGGGCTGGTCTCGATGCCCACACCCGTCGTCAGCCGCGTGGCCCGGCCACCTGTGCGCGGCACAGTCCACAAGTCTCCCGCGTATCCAAACGCAATCAGGTCGCGGCTGAGCGCAGGCCGCTGAAAAATGTGCGGAGTGGAAGCAGCGTTGGCAGTGGTTGGGTGCATGCCAACAGCGCAGGCAAGAATGAAAGTGAGAATCGCGGCAACTGAGGTTTTTGCAATCGCAGGCATCCGAGCCTCCAGGGAAGATGCAGAAATCTTACACGGTCAGGCGCTGCCAATTGACAATTGTTCTCGCTCTCCGCAGAATCCATGCGCTTTCCTTCTGAGGCGTGTTCTGGAATCGGTCCTGAATTGAGGAGATCTTTGGCTGCAGCACCGGCGAAGTGATGTACGTTGATTGCGGCTACAACATCATGGGGTTCTGAGGTTGCGGAGAAACTCAATCAAAGCTCAGTTTTGAAAGGGCACGACTTCAGTCGTGCCGCAAAACTGAGGGACGTCTTGATTGAACTTCGAGACTTCATTGGTCCATCCCTAAAGCTGGCGATGTTCACAGATTAAATGGATGGGCTCGCACAGATTGATCGGCCGTAATGAGATACTCAGTACGTGCCAGCCTAAAACTTGTCCCGCAGCGCGCAGTCCCCAAATTCGCGCCAGCGACAGTGGGCTGGTGATCGTCAATCAGGGAACCCGCCCGCTGCTCGCCAGTACCTTCTCGAATCCAACACTAAAGTGAACTCCGGTGCTCCTTCCAAGATCGCACCTGGGCAATGCGCTGCTCCGTAATGTCCCGTGCCCTACCAGCCCATAATGTTGATCGGATCGAACCACCTCTATTAAGCCAAGTACTGAACTCGCAATACGCATCCCGATAGGCCTTCCAGGTTTCCTGCGAGATCTGTAGTGTTCCTATCTCTCCATCGGCCCAGGATATTTCAGAGCGGATTGATTCGATAAGTGCCTCCAATTCGTGTTCCTTGGACCGCAGTCTCCTACCGGCGTCAATGTTCATCTCAGTTTGAGTCAGAGGTGTTAACCCATACATTTCGAAGTTCAACACGTTCTGAAGCGCGTCGGCAAAGGTCACGGCGTGTCCAAGAAGGTCTGAAATCTCATTTCTTGAGTAGACGGCCTTCTTCGGAAGCTCATGGCAAAGAATGTGCCGAAGTTCAAACAATCGCTTAAGCTGCGCAGCCATTGAGGCGTAAACGGGAATGATCGGACAGGAGGGCTTCTTCTTTACTTCGGTTTCCCACCTGTCAACTGCTTTCGCGAGTCGATCTGACAGATCGAATTCAAGCAGCACCTTGAAATGATCGACTATCTGCCCAAACGAGTTTATTTGAACACTGTGAGCGACAATGTTTCCGAGAGCAATGGTACGACCATAAACGCTTTGCACCAGATCGAAGTCGATCCTGTAGTCCTTCAATAGATCTGTTGCTCGTTTTGCATAATCCTTGCCGAGGTCGACGAGCATCCCAATTCGAGCCCTTGTAAAGACTTCAAGAATCGTGACGGCCCGGATTATATAAAAGTCGGACGGCACCTCACGATTCACACTCAGTTTGTCCCACTCTCGTTTCAATGCGTCAAGGGTATAGGAGGCAAATGCCCCATTTGTCGCACTTCCGCCTCTTGTCTTGATTCCGATGATCTCCGAAGTCCGATCCCGCCTGACAACAATCTCACCTCTCCGCCATACCGGTTGTCTGCATGGCACGGATTTTAGTGCATTCCTTTGCCCGTGTGCAGCTTTGATCTCGATATTGGTTCAATAGATGTCGAACTCACTCAAGATTTCAGAGCCGGGTCGTTGCCACGGCGCTCGGCATTCGGCGGGTGGTCCATATCTCGATCTGTTACTGAAGATGGGTGCCCCAGGTCTGGATTCTCAGACCTGGGATCCGGCCGATCCCCGCCCAGCGGCGAATCGGGAATCGAGACAGGTGAAACCCGGCAATCAAGCCAGTTGGAACCCGTGGAGCCGTTTGGCGGCATCTTCATCGAACGTCAAGGTTGCCAAACAACCTCTCCAGACGCCAAGGGAGCCGATCAAGGCGTCTTCGAACGTTCCGATTCCGTTGCGGAGCGAAACAACGGCGTAATAAACCTCTTGCTCATTCTGAACTTCGAGTGTGTCAGCGGCTAACAGCATTTCAATATCGTTCGCTATCTCCTGCCTGGAACGCTTGAAAAGGCTTTTGAGGACCCATACAACTTCAAGAATGCACACGAGGCTGACGAAACCGGGTTCCTGTTCGGTCAAGCGCCGTTCGATGATCTCCGTTGCACGGGGAGACTGCGTTGGATCGTCTTGCGCGAGGTAGCGCAGCAGGACGTTTGTGTCGAGACCTGTCATTTTCTTCGCCGAAACCTCTCAGTTGCGCCCTTTGCAATTGCCCGATCCATTTCTGCAAGAGACACCGATTGAGCAGGCTTTGGAATCATGCCCTTAAGTCGAGCAGTCGATATTTTGGGCAGGATGATCACGCCGTCAGGGTGGAAGAAGAACTTGAACCGGTCCCCCGGCTTTATTTGCAGGCGATCGCGAACCGCTTTGGGGATCGTTGCCTGCCCTTTGCCACTAAGCGTAGCTTCCATGAGATGACGTTCCCCTCTCTTTACATTCTATCAAAAGTAAAGAAAGGGGGTGTTCAGTTGTTTCGAGTTTTTTTATTGACGGTCGCCACAGCTTAATCGCGAAAAGGAAACTTCTGGGACGATTTGCGAAGTATCCCACGATTCAGGACCAGAAAAGTAAAATCTCAAATCGTTGCAGATCATTACCCTTCTCAGGCGCACAATCGGAATAGATGGGAAAAGCGGAAGGGCCTGACCGGTCGGAGCAAAAGAAAAGACACCCCACCCCTCCCCACCTTTCTCCCCATCGGAATGAAAACAAGGGCGTTAGGGGCAAAACACCCCGTTCTTACCTTCGAAACAAAGGAGTTACATCGCGGAGGATTGGGATTTTTTGAGACTACGCTTGGTCTTTCAGCATCACCGTAATCTTTCGCGCATCGCCGCCGGCGGAAGTAATGGCAATCTCTCCGGTAGCCTTCTTCTTGATGCTCTTGAATTTTTCTCCCCACTCCACCAGCACCAATGCGTTTTCGGTCAGCAACTCGTCCAGCCCGAGCGTCTCCAGTTGGCGTTCGCCTTCCAGACGGTACACATCCAGATGAAACAGCTTCACCGCCTTGCCGCCCTGCGTGCCATCGTACTCATGGATCAGTGTAAACGTGGGACTCGTCACCTCGTCCGCTTCAGCCGCATCGAGCGCCTGCGCAATTCCCTTCACCAGCGTGGTCTTCCCAGTGCCCAGGTCGCCGCGCAGAATCAGCAGTTGCGGCGGCTTCAGAAGCTTCGCCAGCTTGCGGCCAACCTCAATCGTGTCCGCCCCGCTTTGCGTTGTAAATTCATGCGTCCGGACAGCCTCTGGTGGAACCTTCGGGCCGGGAGGAGCAGCGTTCGTCATCGGCTAGCCTCGTTGGAGCACACGCCGGCCCTCGCATCAGCCGGCAGCCCCTGCAACCAAACATAACCGTTCTCCCCGCGCGAATCAAAGCGAAAAGCCCGAGAAAGTTGTTGAAGACTGTCGGTTGCCAGCAAAGTATGCTCGTCGTGGATGCCTGCCGGGGGCCTCACCGCAAGGTCCGCGGCCAGGCCATGGAGGTAGACAGCCGCCTCAACCGCAGCGGCAGCAGCGCCAGGGTGCTGCGCCACCAAACCCGCGACCAGCCCGGTCAACAGGTCACCGCTCCCGCCCTTGGCCATCCCGGGATTTCCAGTCGTATTCACCGCAACCCGGCCATCAGGATGCGCAATGAGCGTCCGCGCCCCCTTCAGTACCAAGGTAACGCCAAACCGCTCCGCAAATCCGCGCGCTACTTGCAGCCGGTTGGCTTGCACCTCGGGAACCGTGATACCAGCCAGCCTCGCCATCTCTCCCGGATGCGGCGTCAATACCACCGTCCGCCCCTTGGCCAGCTTCGCCAGCAGCACCGGCTTGGCCGCCAGAATATTCAATGCATCCGCATCGATCACCGCTGGGATCTTTGTTGCCGCCAGCAGGCCCGTCACAAACTTCACCGTCTCCGCGTTCTGGCCAATTCCCGGCCCTATTGCCAACACGGTCATGCCCGCCATCAGCGCTGCCAACGCTTCCGGAGTCAGGTTCTCAGGAGAAATGCCGCCACCAGGGCCTGCAATCAGCGGCCATGTCATCAGCTCCGGCGCGACCGCGGACACCTGCGCCAGCACCGCAGCCGGAACCGCCGCCGTCACCAGGCCCGCCCCGCTCCGCAACGCGGCAAGTGAAGCCATTGATGGCGCGCCCGATCTGCCAACCGACCCGCCCACCACCAGCACATGGCCGAAATTGCCTTTGTTCGCCCCCGTCGCGCGCGGCGCCTGGACAAGTTCCATCGCCGACCCCGCCCACTCCACGCCCAACATCGAGACGATGGATGCCTCCGGCGACCCGATCGGCGTCACCACCACCGGCTGGTCCCAGTTGCGCGTCAACTGTGCGAATACATGCGCCGGTTTGGACGCGGTAAAAGTA
>Ga0182013_10000911_pt1 | contig 41013 bp, 23 predicted proteins | sample 612S2MmetaG_FD_120487 | JGI IMG/M metagenome (GOLD analysis project Ga0182013, IMG submission 120487) | Permafrost microbial communities from Stordalen Mire, Sweden - 612S2M metaG | ecosystem: Environmental > Terrestrial > Soil > Wetlands > Permafrost | place: Sweden: Stordalen | collected... | reverse complement strand
TCTTTCAGTTTGCGATGCAATCGCTCATGGCGCCCGAGCTATTGCGGTCGACTTGCTTGAACGTTTTCATGCAGCATTCCTGTTGACAATCTCGCAACCGGCCCGAGCTGCACTTGCGATAAATAGATCGGCGATCTATCTTCGCGTTGCCGCTAGAATGGCCGCATGCGCTTCCTCCTCCTGCTGGTCCTCTTCGGCCTTCCCGTATCCCTCGCCCAGCGCCCGTCGCCTGTTCATTCAAGCAGTCATGCTACGATGGACCGCGATCTCATCGACGTTACTGTCGATCGGCTGCATGCGTTGTATTGCGAACATCGCTATACCGTCGTGCAGGTGGTTCAATGGCACCTCGATCGCATCGAGCGCTACAACGGCGTCTATCGAGCCGTCCAGACCGTCACGGCAAAAACTGCGCTTGCAGCGGCCGCGCGCGAAGACACCGAAGCAAATCAGCCTGGCTTTCACCTCGGCCCTTTGTGGGGCGTGCCCATCGTGACCAAAGCCAACACAAGCGTCGCTGGCCTCGTCACCACCGATGGATGGGTAGGCTACATGATCCCAGGCCACGAATTGGTTGCACCGCGCGATGCAACCATCGTTGTAAAGCTTCGCGCAGCCGGCGCAATTCTGCTCGGCGTGACCAATATGCCCGACTTCGCGGCCAGCGATACCACACGCTCCACCGCCTTCGGCCGAACAGGGAACGCGTACGACGTGCGTTTTTCACCGGGCGGTTCGTCGGGCGGCACGGTCACCGCCGTGACTTCCAATCTCGCCGTCCTTGGCAACGGAACTGACACCGGGAACTCCATCCGCATGCCCGTTTCAACAAGCAATCTTGTCGGCATTTTCCCAACACGCGGTCTGGTCAGCATCGCAGGTATCGCGCCGCTAGATTGGCAACTCGATAACACCGGCCCCATCGCGCGCAACGTCGCCGATGCTGCAGTGGCACTCACTGTAATCGCCGGCGAAGACCCGCTCGATCCAGCGACCGCGGATTATGCAAGCAAAGCGCAGCCAGGCCCCTACACGCGCTATCTCAAGCCCGGCGCGCTCAAAGGGAAACGCTTCGCCGTTCCTGCCTTCATCCTCGATGGCGAAACGCCGGCCTTTCAGGGCGTATGCCCCAACGCCACTCCGGAGCAGTTTGCCAAGGCAATGAACGATGCCAGGACTCCACTCAAACCAGAGACCCGCGCAGCCTTTATGAAGTCAGTCGAAGAAATCAGGGCAGCAGGCGCCACTGTGCTGATCGATGATCAAATTCTCCCCGCCGGCTTCGCTGTTGCCGCCTCCCACATCTGCACGCTCCCTTACATTCGCGAGGGCACTGAAACATTTCTCTCCAGCTTTGGCCCGGCAGAATATCATTCAGCGAACCAGTACGAGCAATTAATCGGGAAGCCGCTTCCACCAGTCATTATCGGCGGCAACAGGACCGGCATGGCCGCGGCGGCCAACATCCAGCAGGCGACCCTTGAAATCGACCCTCAGGCCGAAGCAAACCTCCGGGGTCCGCGACGCCAGGTACTCCAGATGTATGAGAAAGAACTCGATCGGCTGCATCTCGACGGGTTCGTTTATCCGGCAAACCAGATGCCGCCGATTGACGAGACCATGCCGCAGGATGGCCGCCTGAGCGAAGGACCGCACAGCGATACTAACTGGATTAACATGCTCGGCTTGCCGGCAATCAGCATTCCGGCTGGCTTTTATCCGGATGGACTGCCATTCGGCATAGAAATCAGTGCGCGCAAGTGGCACGACGGAGACCTGATCGGCTGGGCGTACGATTACGAACTCCAAACCCACCATCGCAAGCCGCCGGTCCTCGTGGAACGCGGACTGCTCTCCGGGGCCACACGGCCGCTTGAGCCATAGTCGATTCTCGACCTCGCGTTGGAGCCGGCTAATCCGCGGAAGGAAAGCGGGACGGCAAAACGTCTCCCGCAATCCTCAAGCCCTATATCGCGGCGGGTTTGGGCTCCAATCGAGAACCCAATTGGTAAAAGAAAGGTCGCTACAGAATTTGGGTGCCCGGGGTCCCGATTCCGAGACCCGTGCAGGCACTCCCCCCAGTTTTCGTCCATTCCGGCTCTGCACAGCTCGTGTCCAAACTAACTCGACGGGCCGCGAAGCTGAACAGGCGCCGTGCACGATCGCCGAATCGCCATCCCAGCCAGCGACCACTCGAGAACCAAGGCAACTTTCGTTGGAAGCGTCTTGTTTTCCAGTCTGAACAAAACTTCTTCCAGCGAGAGAAAGTGGCGCTTTGGCATCACTACCAAAACACCCCGCGGTTTTCCCACGGAATGACGACTGTCGTCTAATTTGAAACCTGAGTTTTCCATAGAACTAAGCCCTATTGCCAGTCGAAATATGAGTGTGTGACAAACCTGTTCGGCTGGCTCTGGGGCTGCCTCGACCTCACTCCGAGTCTGATGCCACTAAATGTCTACCACCAGAGCTTAGCCATTGAAAACAAGGTGAAATCAAAAGCTTTCACCGCCAAATCGTGCCGTCATTTCCATCGGGAAAATGTCTCCACAACCGCGTTGGCAAGGCGGTCATCGGCCATGGTGGTTACCGAGGGTAAGCGAAGCGGTTACTTTATTTTGGAGTCAATAGGTCAAGATTTCCACTATATTCAAGCAGATATGGAAATGGCGCCCGTGGAGCCCAATCAAAAGGTAAGTGTCGCGAGTGAAAAGTCCGTTACTGACATCCACTCCGACCCGCGTTGGCTTCTCATCGAGCGCATCCTTGCCACAGCCCCATTTCAAAAATCTTCCAAGCTGCCTTCGCTTCTTACTTACCTTGCCGAGTTTGCTATTCGTGGCCGGGCCGACAGTCTCACCGAGCGCCAGATTGGCATTGGTGTCTTCGGCAAACCCCTCGATTACAGCACCACCGAAGACAGCGCCGTTCGCGTCCACGTAAGGCAGTTGCGGCTTAGGCTCCACGAATATTTCGCCGTCGAAGGCCGGCATGAACCGCAGCGTATAGAAATCCGCCGCGGATCCTACGTGCTGGAATTCGAAGACATCGAGCCCGAAGATCGCCAGCAGTTGATCCCGTTTCCTTCCGTTCCGCAGCCCACGCCTGCTCCCCCCAAAAACCGCTGGCTGCTGTGGGCACTCCTGATCGCAGCATCGGCCGCAGCCGTCCTTTGCGCCGTAGGCTGGTTCCGCGCCGCCAATGAATCTCGCTCTCAAACTCCACCCTGGCCGCTCGATAAATTGATTCAGCCCGACCGCCGCACCCGCATCGTTATTTCCGACAGCAGTCTTATGCTGCGCCGGCTGCAAAACAAACCCGTCACCCTCGACGAATTTCTGCAACCCGACTACCGCCAAAAAATGATTCCGGCGAAAATTCCACCGAATTTCACCAGCCTCCTTAGCTACATCTCCGTCGCCCAACTGACCTCATTTGCCGACCTCACCGCTTTGTCGAGCCTGATGAAGCTTGCCGGACCCATGAACCAGCAGTTCACGCTTACGGCCGCCCACGACCTCGACCGGCGCGATTTGGAATATGGCAACTTCATCTTCCTTGGCGGTCCCACCTCCAATCCCTGGGTAGCGCTCTTCACTGACAAGCTCAACTTTCAGCCGGTTGAAGAAACCGCTGGCGGAGGCATGCACTTCCGCAACCGGAACCCTCAGCCCGGCGAACTCACTGACTATCAGGGCCTCGTTAGCACCGGGTCCACCGGAGAAGACTACGCAACGTTGGCAGTCTTACCCGGCCAGATGGGACACGGCAACGTCATGATCGTGCAAGGCCTGCGTCAGGCCGGAACCGAAGCCCTCGCCATGATCCTGGCCGATAATCAGCATCGGGCTCAACTCCAGCAGGCTGTCGAACGCGAGGCAAAGGCCCCGTCACCTTACTTCGAGGTCCTCATTCGCTCAAAGGCCGTGACCGGGGCGCCTGTCTCTTTCACCGTTCTCGCCGTCCGCATCATTCATCCGTAGGCACTCGCTCCATCTCCTGCAAAACGACCTTCCGCGCTGCGGGCGCAATGGTTGTTAGCCGCGCTTCGGAGCTTCGAGCGTCGTCGGGTGACAACGCTGCGCAGCGCCCGTGGCCCGGGCTTCCAGAAGCTCAATGCACCGGCCCCGAAGACGGTTGCGTCCCCGGGGCCGGTCCATGTTCTAGGCGTGCCCTGCTAATTGCAACCGTTATTGGCGAGGTAGCCGCCGTAGAGGTTGCTGAAGTTATTCGACTCAAATTCTGGGCCGACAACCATAAGCGGGTACGATGCACTCTTATAGCTTATGACCGAGTTGATCAGGTTCTTATTGGCGTTGATGTTGTCCACCGGGACGCTGCTGGATGCGTTGTTCGGGTCAAATCCCAGGACCCAGGGACCGCCCGTAATGCCCCCGGCTTGTGGGTTGCCAACTCCAACTGTCCCAGAGAAGCCGAATGGGTTAAGTGCCGCAGTTGCGGCGTTGTCCTGGTAGAGGTAGTTCCCGTTGAAGGGATTCGTTGTCGGGTAGCCGAAGAGGCTCCACTGCACTTGCGAATAGTCTTCGCCGTACCAGTTGCCTAGCCATCCTGTGTAATGGCCGATTGATTTGGATCCGGTGCTGTTATCGCAGCCTTGTCCGTTGTGGTCGTTCAGGGCCAGGAAGCCGATGTCGTAGTAATAGTTTGCATAGCCGGTGGGCCAGGTCCACGCATAGCGCACTGTCCATGCGCCTCCCAGCTTACTGTTCTTTCCGCTGTTCCAACCGGGATAGAACACAAAGCTGCTGTACCATTTACCCGTGTTGACGTCGTACATGCACTGGCGAGAAGTTACAAGCGTATAGCTATTCATTGCGACCGAAGCGGTGCAAACGTACTCGCCGGGAGGCAGTGTTGCACCCGAAGGGACTATGAAGAACAGCTTTCCTACGGTTGAGTAGGGGTAAGTATTGTTCACGCCCGTTCGGAAGTTGTTGTAAGGATACACATAATTGAATCCCGGTGGGTCACTGGGGGCGGACTCATCTGCATCTCCCTGATTCAGCGGGAAGGTTTCCGTCTGGGTCTCTTCGGTGGGTTCTGCCTGAATGGAGGGGCGTCCGCCGGGGCTTCCTCCGCTGGGCCCATTTACAGGAACCTTGGCAGCGGCGGCATCGATGGCTTCCTTGTCCAGAATTGGAATAGGCAAAGGGCGGGCGTTCGACAGCCGGTCTGGAGACCAGTAGTCGAGAATCGCCTGGGCTTTGGTTGGGTCTGAGACGACAGGACTGCCGATACCCCTAAAAGCGGTGGACTTGGCATTTTGCGAGTTTGCCGGGTTGGCGGAATGCTGTGCTGAGGCCGGGACGACGAGTAAGGCCCCGCAGACGAGTGGCAGAAGAGCGCTGCAATAAGCGGTTTTGCGTGACATTGGAATCTCCTTGGTTGGTTTTTCGTTTCGGGGGAATAGCGGGTGCTACAGCAAACTCAGACCCTTCTATGGGCAGAATCGGTGGGCCGTGTCTAAGTTCCGTGCATTGTGATAGTTCCTGGCATCGAAGCCGCAGACAGTTGGACATTTTGGGCGGCTCGCCGGAGAACCTCCTGTCTTCTTGAATTTGCTGATGTGAAACTGCGATCGACCTGCGGGAAAAGGATCGGAAAGCACCGCATTTTTCCAGTTAGTTTTTGGAGGCTCCGGCTTGCTCGGCGATTCGCCGCTTTCAAAGCCTCTACTTAACAAGGCGCAAGCCGGGGTCAGGACCTATCATCTGGCAAGGAAAGTTTTGGGATAGTTATTTGCGGGCGCAGACCAGCGGGCTATAATTGCGCCCATTCCTCAGTATTGTGGCCAATTGTCGAAAGGATTTCGCTGTGAATCCGTCGTCGGGAAACGATGTCAGCACACTGCTCCAGGAGTGGAGTAATGGGGACCAGTTCGCCCTGGATAAGCTAACGCCGATCGTCTACGACGAATTGCGCCGCGTTGCCCGCCACTATCTGAGAGGCGAGCGGGCAGAAATCACGCTGCAGACCACCGCCCTGGTAAACGAGGCCTACCTGCGGCTTGTGGACTTCAAACGCATGCGTTTCAAGGACCGCGCTCACTTCTTCGCCGTTTCGGCACAACTTATGCGGCGCATATTGGTTGATCACGCCCGGCGGCGAAACTTGAAACGTGGGGCTGGTATGCAGCAAATTTCTTTAGAAGAGACCAACGTATTCGGGCCGGAGCGCGATGCAGATCTCGTCATTCTCGATGATGCGATGCTCGCACTCGCGCGCTTCGATTCGCGCAAAGCACGAGTTGTCGAACTGCGTTTCTTCGGAGGCTTGAGCGTGGAAGAGACCGCCGAAGTGTTGAATATCTCCTCTATTACAGTCATGCGCGATTGGACTACCGCACGCGCCTGGCTATACCGCGAAATGGGGGGCATGTCTGCGGAGCATGCCAAGACGTGATGGGGCGGCAATGCGAATTTCCTGACTCCGAACTGCGCTTCTAAATCATGGAGACTGAACGCTGGAAACTCGTGGATGATTTATTGCAGTCGGCGCTGGAGCTTGCCCCGGAGCGTCGCGAGGAGTTCCTCGCGCAAGCCTGCGGCGGCGATTCGGCGCTCGTCGGCGAGATCAATTCGCTGCTCACCTCGCACCGAAGGGCCGGAGCTTTTCTCGAAACGCCGGCGGTGGAGATTGCTGCCCGCGCGATGGCGGCTGACGTGGCTCCGTCGATCGCGCAACCCCTTGTTGGCCAGGTCGTCTCCCACTATCGCATTCTGAAGATGATCGGCAGCGGCGGCATGGGAAGCGTATGGCTGGCCGAACGCTGCGATGGGCGCTTCGAGCGCAAGGTTGCAATCAAGTTTATCCACCTTGCCGTGCTCGACGCGGCCGGCGCCGAGCGATTCAAACGCGAAGGCGCGATCCTTGGCAAACTCTCTCACCCGCAGATTGCGGAATTGATCGATGCGGGTGTCACCTCCACCAGTGAGCCTTTTCTTGTTCTGGAATATGTGGAAGGGCAGGCCATTGACGAATACTGCGACCGGCACAAACTTGGCATCGATGCGCGCATCCATCTGTTCCTCGATGTGCTGAGCGCCGTCGCCCATGCACACAGCAACTTGATTGTTCATCGCGACATCAAGCCGAGCAATGTATTCATCAGAAACGATGGACAGGTCAAGCTGCTGGACTTCGGCATTGCCAAGGTGCTTGCTGAAGACGCGGTCCCCGCCCAGCTTACCGCGGAGGCGAGCAGGGTGCTGACCCCACAGTATGCGGCGCCTGAGCAGCTGACCGGTGCTGCCATCACTACCGCAACGGACGTCTATTTGCTGGGCGTCCTGCTCTTCGTACTCCTGACAGGCGAGCATCCCACCAGTACGGGTTTGCATTCTCCCGCGGATCTGGTGAAATCGATCACCGATGCCGAGGCACGTCTTGCATCGCAGGCTGTGGCGTCAGCGAAGGACCAAGGTTTGGCAGAGAGGCGCCATGCCACCTCAGACAAGCTCCAACACCTGCTTCGCGGAGACCTCGACACAATCATTGCCAAGACTCTCAAGAAGAAACCGAAGGAACGCTACGCCTCGGTGACTGCTCTGGCCGACGATCTCCATCGCTATCTGAAGCATGAGCCGATCGCCGCCCGGCCGGACACGCTGCCGTATCGTATGCGCAAATACGTCCGCCGGCACCGGGTAGGTGTGGCCGTGGCGGCGGCGCTGGTGGCGCTGCTTGCGGGCTTTGCCCTGACACAGGCTGTTGAGCTGCGGCGGATTACCCGCGAACGTGATCGCGCTAACCGCATCGCAGACTTCATGACGGGGGTGTTCAGGGTTTCGGACCCCAATGAAAGGGTCGGCGATACAGTGACGGCACGCGCGGTCCTCGACAAAGCAGCGAAGGATATAGATACGAGCTTATCGAACGATCCGGACCTTAAGGCGCAAATGATGCGGGTTATGGGCCGCGCTTACTTGAATATGGGCCTGTTCTCGCGCGCACAGATCCTCTTTGATCGGAGCATTCAAATTGGCGGGTCGTTTGACGCGCAGAGAGATCGCGGCACGCTGCAAGCCATGCACGACCTGGCGTGGGCACTCGTGCAACAAGGCCGACTCACTGAGGCCGAGACGCTGGCGAGGAAGGTGCTCGACATTCAGCGCAGCGTGATGGGCCCAGACCATCCGGACACCCTGGGCACCATGGGCGAACTCGCCTTCACGCTCTGCCAGGAAGGCAATTGTGTGGAAGCCGTAAAAATCAATCGCGAGGTATTGGAAAAGCAGAAGCGCTTACTGGGGCCCGATGCTTACGGCACCCTAACGACCATGGACAATCTTGCAGGTATGCTGCACGACAGCGGGCAAATGGAGGAAGCTATGGTCATGCAACGAGAGTCGCTGGACAGGCATCTGCGCGTTTTGGGCCCCGAGAACATCGGAACAATCAATGCCATGCTTAACTTTGCCGAGTTGCAAAGGGATACGGGCCAGGACGACGCTGCAATCAAGACACTCAATGAGCTAATGGTGATCGAACGACGCGTCCTCGACCCTGACCAGGGCGAGATTTCGGCGACCAAATACGACCTTGCTTCCGTCCTTGTCCGCAAAGGGAAAGCTGACGAGGCGCTGGCGCTCCTCGATGGAGTGATCGACAATTTGGCCCCGCGAATCGCCGTGGGCCTGGAGAACGATCCCCTGTTTGCTCCTCTTCATGACGATCCTCGTCTTGCAGCCTTGGTAGCCCGCGCCAAAAAGCGAGCTTCTTCGCAACCGCGGAATTAGCTGATCCTCACGCAGAGGCACCGCACGCCTGAATCGTGGAAACTGAACGCTGGAAACTCCTGGATGACCCATTGCAGTCAGCACCAGAAGTTGCCCCTGTGCGTCGCCAGGAGTTCCACGAATAGGCCCTGTCGCTGGCTCGGCGCTCTTACACCTTGCCGATAGCAACACAATGGCAAGAGCGACTGGTTTTGCGAGTCGAGTCAACATCGCGCCCGAAGGGTCGGCACCGCGAACGTTTCAGCGGCCCCAATGTCGTTCCTGACGAATGACTGGATTCCATGTGCTGGCGGTTGCTTCAGCTCGGGGACTGCAAATATCTTTCGATTTTTTTTCTTGCTCATGATAGTTCCTGACACAGGTTTGCGCTTTGTTGAGTAGAGGCTCGATTGCGGCGTACCTGCCATGAAACGTCGCGAGTCCAGTCACGATTCGTTACACACCGGCCGCCACCTTTGGGCTAAGAAGCCATGAGCGACACGCTCTTTCCTTCCGCACCCGCTATTCCCACGTATTTGAAATTCACCAAGGAGATTTTTATGTCGCGCAAAACCGCTTGTTCCAACGTACTTCTGGTTCTCGTCTGCGGGACTTCGCTCGTCGTCCCGGCGTCAGCACAGCATTTTAAGCAGGTTAAAGGCTCCCTCACCAGCGTTTCCGCGGGCCGGAACGAGGTCTTTGGCATCGATGCCGATGACAATGTCTGGCGATATTCGGCCAGTTCGAAGGCATTTGACAAAATAGCCAAGGTCTCGCTCACCAACGTAGCTGTGGGCGGCGGCACTCTCTCACAGAATGACGAGGTCTGGGGATTCAACGCAAACTTCGTTTACAGGTTCAACTACAGCAAAAAGGAGTTCGTTCAGATACCGGGCATCCTCACGCAAATCGCCGTCGGCATAGGCAACCAGGACGATTGTCATCCCTATGAAGTTTGGGGCCTCAACTCCGGGGATGAAATCTTCAGGTTCAACTACTGCGAGAACGCGTTCGTCCAAGTCAGCGGCTTCCTGACTCACGTCGCAACCGGCGGCGGCGATGTGTGGGGGCTGAATAGTGCCGGCCAAATCTTTCACTTCAACCTTGCCGCGGAGTCCTGGCAACAAGTCTCGGGCACCCTGGGGACGATCTCGGTTGGAGTGAATGACGTGTGGGGGATCAACGGCTCCAGTCAAGTCTTTCGCTACGATTCGAAGACCGGCTTGTTCAACCTTGTAGCGGCGCCTGTCGGGGAAGTCGCAGCCGGCGGGGATGGCGTCTGGGCTATCAACACTTCCAACGAAATCTTCCGCTTCGACCCCAGCCGCGAAGAATTTGTCCAGGTCACTGGCTCTCTCAAGAACATTGCCGCCGGATCCGGAGCCGGCGTCTTTGGAGTCAACTCCGCCGACCAGGTCTTCACTTTCGTTCGACCGTAGGAACAAGATGCGAATTCCAGAGGCCGGGTGGTGCTCTCACCGGATCACCCGAGCCTCTCCTGAGGCAGATCTCCAAGAACTAGATCGTGAAGCGAAAGACCCGATTACAGGCATCCAATCAACTCAGAAAGTAACACGAATTCCTAGCTGCGCAGCAAACGGAATCCCGACGGTGGTGCCCGGCCCAAAGAAGTCGCCGAGTGCGCCGCCCGCCAGTCGAAGTTGGTTCGGGCTTGTGATGGGCGTGGTCGCAGTGCATGCCGTGTTCGTGCAAATGCTGGTGACGTTGCCCGCAGACACCTCTGCGGCCGGAACCGGGAGCGTCGCGATATTCGTCACATAGTTCGCACCCGGATTATTTCGATTGAACAAATTGAAGAACTCGATGAAAGGCATCACGTTCCACTTGTCGCCGAGCGAGGTTGGCCGGCTCACCCGGAGATCGGCTTGAATATAGGGCGTTCCCCGGAATTGGTCGAGAACGCTTGGAACGCCATTGATGGAGATCCGGCCTGCGTTGTCTGCCGTGGTTATGGTGAACGGCCGTGCTGATTCAGCTTGGGTCAAAGTGCTCAAGTCGACCTTGCCCGGAGCGTGCCATGTGCCCGCGAATACCGCGCGCTGGCGCACGTCTTCGCCCGATGGCCCATAATCCCCCGGCCCAAACGGGTCCAGCGGATTGCACACTCCATTGACGTAGTCGAACAACTCCCCGAGCACGCAGCCCCAGGTCTGCGCCTTCGAAAAGGTGTAATTCGCAATTAAACTCACGCGGCGCGCGACGTTCCCCTGCAAGTGGACGAGCAACCCGTTGTAGCTGGACCGATTGTCGGAATGGAAGACATTCACATCGGGCACGACATTCGCCTGTTCAGGATCACCGAGCGAAACCAAAGGAGTGAAGAGGTTGGTCCCCCCGGTGTAACTGTAAGCGCGATAGGCATGATTGCCTTCTTCGTGAACGAAATCCCCTGAGATCGACCAGTTCTCGCTGAACGCATGTTGCGCTCCCGCCGAGACGTGAAAGGCATACGGAGTTTTATAGCTCGGCGCGATTAGGTTAGCTGACCCTCCCGACGCATCGCCGGAAACGCAGCCGGAATTCTCTGCGCCTCCAGGATTCGCAACAGGATCGACGCAGGGGCCCGGCGCCATATTGACAGCCTGAAATGCGGTGACCCAGCCGTTTTGCGCCAGGTCGCTGAAGTACAGTCCGACTCCTGCGCGCACCACGGTTCTTCCGCTGCTTCCTGGTGACCACGCAATGCCCAGCCTTGGCGCAATCTGGCGATGATCGTCGTGCGGCGCCGCGTTCACGAGCGGAATCTGAAGCGCTGCAAGTGTTACATATCCCGGATTCTGCAACTGGCTGCGCCCCGACGAAACAAACAGACCATCGGTCGTCGAATAACGCAGGCCGTAGTTCAACGTAAAGTTACGCCTGATGCGCCATGAGTCCTGCGCGTAGAAGGCCACCCTCTGCACGTCTTGCGAGAAGCCGCCGCCCAGATCCGAAGTCGAAGCGCCAGCCTGCATGTCGGCGGTGAATTGCCTCGGATCACTCAGGTAGTACGTCGGGTTCTGTGGGAACGTGTAGAGCGTTTCCGTGTTTCCAGGGAATGCTCCGCTCAGCACCGGCTCATGAATCAGATTGGCTCCGAATCGGATGGCGTGCGTTCCGAGCGTTTTGTCCATATCGTAGCGGAGCTGATATTTCTCCTGGTTTCGTTCCGAGGGGAAGAAAGTTATCGGCGTGGCAAACTGATTGTCCCCAAAGGTTTCAAAGCCTGAAACCGTGAGCGATGTCGAGCTGAAGGGAAAAGCCAGAGCAAAGCCAAGGTCGCTGTTCCGCGTCTGCGTCAAGTGCAACCCGCTCGCAGAAAAGACAAATCTACCCAGCAAAGACCCGCTCATCGCAAACTGATTGCCGATCGCGAGGCTCATATAGTTGTTGTGAGTCAGCAGACCCGTTGAAGGCAGCGTGCCTTGTTGCACAAGATCGTTGTGCGTGGTGTAACTATCCACTGAGCCGCGCACAAACCACTGCGATCGGGCCGATTGAGCCCAGTCAAACCGCTCTGATCCGAAGAAATCGCGAAATGGGACCGGAACACTCGCCGGGACGGGAATCGAACTCGCGCCAGGGATCAATCCCTGCGAAGCCAGCGTCGACAGCGCATCAAATTGCGTCGAACTCGTAGGGCTGTAGGCGATGCTGGCATCTTCGTGTATCCCTTCGAATGCCGTGAAGAACCAGACCTTGTTCTTCACGATGCTGCCGCCCAGTGTTCCTACATAGTTTTGTCGTGAGAACGACTGTTTCGGGTTCGGCGCCGGATTCTCGATGGGAAAGCGCGCGTTGAGAGCAGCGGCACGCTCATAGAAGGCCGCACCTCCATGCCACTCATTAGAACCGCTCCTTGTGGTGATCACCACGGAGCCCGCCGTCGTCCCTCCGGTGTCCGCGTCTTCCTGCGAGGTTCTTACGGCAAATTCCTGAATTGCATCCGGCGAAAAGTTCTGCAGGAACCCGCCAATGTAATCGTCAGAATTATCTGCGCCATCGACTGATAGTTCGTTGTTCAATCCCGAACTTCCTCCCGTTGACACAGCGGTAATGCGTGCCTTGGTTGGGTCCGATGGTTCCACCGGCTCGGTTCCCGGCGCGAGATACGCAACGTTGGCGAAGCTGCGCGCTGGCAGCGGCAGCGCTTCGAGATCGCGGTTTGTTGCAATCGCCTGATGCACGCTGCTGCTCAAGTCAATCGGCTGCGACGTGATCGATCCTGCCCCGGACTGCACGTCAACTGTCGTCACCTGCGCACCCGGCTTCATGGTCACCGTCAAATCGCGCACCGTGCTTATTGCGATGACCGTGGTGGTCGATACATCTTGAAAACCGCTGGCGGAAACTGCAACGGACCAGCTCCCTGAGGTCAAACCATCGATACGGAACTCTCCGCTGTGATCCGACATGGCACGACGCACCAGCGATGTATCCGCCAGCGTAATCGAAATCCTCGCCGACCCAATCCGCGCGTGAGTCTGATCTTGAATCACGCCGCGCAGAGCCCCATTGGGGTTTTGCGCAACCAGCGCGCCCGCGAAGACCAGAAAAATCATCGCCAGCAGCAACGACATTGCGCTTCTCGCGCCATAACTTTCCGCGCTCCGCCGTGCTCCAATCGGACCGCTGCCTCCAAGATTACTCATCATCATCATCATCCGGTGCTCCTGCGGCATTGGGCAGATGTCGCGGGTCAGGCTTGATCGTGACAGGTTGCGTAAACGTCTGGCCATCCACGGTAAGCCGAATTGTGTAGTTTCCCGGCTGCAGGCCTTGCGATCCTCGCCCGGGGCGCGTCGGCGCAGCCTCGGTCTGCACCGGCGCGGCTCCTGCAGGATGGCAGGCGTCCGGTGCTGGAGTCGCCGGACGGCGGCCGAACCCGCGCTGCGCAACCATGCTCAGCACAGCGCGATGCATTCCAGTCGCCGCCGGCGGTGGCGGCGTGGGCTCCATCCAAACAGCCTGCACGTTGATCGCTTCTGTATCCACCGGCTTCACGGGCGTATCGCTGGCCAGGCAGGCGTCCACCTTGCCCGCGTCATCGACGAGGTCAATCTTTACCGGGCCTTGCGGAACCGACTTGAGCCAGTAGTACGCAACCACACCCTGCGGAGGATTCTCCTCTTGCGGCTCTTCATGCGGCAGTGGCGTGCCGTTCTGGCCGCCTTGTTGCATTGTCCAGGTTTCCCCAGGAACAAAAAGAAAAACCCTCGCCGAAGTAATCTCGTTTCCGTGCGCCGCCAGTTGCCGCAGCGGAGCCATCTGGTCGAGAACCCAAAATCCTCGGCCGTGCGTAGCGATGGCAAGATCATCATCGTGCACAACCAGGTCGCGCACCGATGTAACGGGCATGTTGAGCTGCAAGGGCTGCCAATGGTCGCCGTCGTCGAACGAAACATAGACGCGTAACTCGGTCGCCGCATAGAGCAGCCCCTTCTGCCGCGGGTCTTCTTTCACGGAGTTCACGAACGCGCCTTCCGGAATTCCGGCAACGACATTCTGCCAGCTCTTTCCGCCATCGTGCGTGCGATAGATGTACGGATGGTCATCGGCGAGGCGATGCCGATCGACGGAAGCGTACGCGGTTCCCGAGTCGAAATGCCCGGCTTCGATCTGCGAGACCTTGCTCCATGCCGTCATAGCCGGTGGTGTCACATCGTTCCAGGTTGCGCCATCGTCGTGCGTCACGTGGATCAGCCCATCGTCCGTGCCCACCCAGACAGTTTTGGCATCGAGCGGCGAAGGGCCGATCGTGTACACCACGCCAAAGCGATCGGTCATCGGCTCATCAATATCTTTGGCCGTTACCGCATCGAGCGTCGCAGGCACCGGAGGATTCAGCCGTGTGAGATCGGGACTGATCTTCAACCACGTCTTGCCGCGATCCCGCGAGCGGAAGACGAACTGATTTGCGTAGTAGAGCGCTTCGTCGGCAAGCGAGAAAACCTGTGGCAGCGTCCACGTGCGCCGGTTGGGATCCTTCGGATCGGGCGCGGGCAGTTCACCACCGGCTGGCGCGGAAACATTCAGTGCCATGTTGCAACGCTGATCCCCGTTGCCGTAGAGCAGGGCCGCATTGTCCGGATCGGGCACGACTGTGCTGCTTTCACCGGCTTCGCAGATCGGCTCCCAATCGCGAAAACTCAGCACGCCCATGCGCGACCACGTGGCTACGCTCACCGCGCCCGAGTCCTGCTGCGCACCATAGAGCCGGTAGGGATAGCCTTTGCTTGCCGCCAGGTGATAGATCTCGGCGGTGGGCTGGTTGTACCACGTGCTCCAGGACTTTGCGCCATCCACGGAGATCACCGTCCCCTGGTCGCTCGAGAGCGCCATGCGGTTGCCGTCGCGCGGATCGATCCACAGTTGGTGATAGTCGTCGCCGCCCGGCGCGCCCTTCACAGGAACCCACGTCTTGCCGGCGTCCAGCGTCATGTACGTCGCGGTATTGATATCGTACGCGCGATCGGGATTGGCCGGGTCGACCGCGATCTGCCCAAAATACCATCCCCGGCCCCAGAGCCGCTGCTCGCTGTTCACCAGCGTCCACGTAGTGCCGCCATCGTCAGAACGATAAATTCCGCCCGAAGGTTTGGGTGCATTGGCCTCATCGCCGCCACCGCGTAACGAACGCGCGACCGCTCTGCCTGTATCATCCACGACTGCATAGAGCCGGTTGGTATTGCTTGGTGCAACTGCGATCCCGATCTTGCCAACATAATCGTCGGTCGGGAGGCCGCCGGTGAGTGGATGCCACGTGTCTCCACCGTCCGTCGACTTATAGAGGCCGCCACCGGGCATATTGGGTGGTGCGTACACCGCCCACGGCGGACGGCGCGTCGCCCACAGCGACGCATAGAGGGTGTGCGGATGCTGCGGGTCGATCGCAAGGTCGATCGCGCCCACGTCGTCCGGGTCTTTCGCGTTCCAGAGAATTCTCTTCCAGTGCGCGCCACCGTCGGTTGAGCGATAAACCCCGCGGTCGGGGTTTGCCTTGTAGACGTGGCCGAGTGCCGCTACGTAGACGCGATTGGGATCGGCGGAATCGACAACGATCTTGCCGATCTGGCGCGTCTCGGCCAGCCCGATTGAATGCCACGTTTTGCCTGCGTCGGTCGATTTGAAGAGGCCAATGCCATACGAATGTTGGCTGCGGATGTCCGGCTCGCCCGTCCCCACGTACACGATGTTCGGATCCGAGGGGGCGACTGCTATGGCGCCAATCGAGCCAATCGGAATCCCCGTCGTCGCATCATCGCCAATGGAAAACCATGTGCGCCCCGCGTTTTCGGTCTTCCATACGCCGCCTCCCACCGAGCCGGTATAAAACGTATCGGGTTGGGCCGAGTTTCCAGCCACGGCATAACTGCGCCCGGCGCGCATCGGGCCCACGTCGCGCCACTGCAGGCCGCCGAGCAAGTCAGGCGAATATTGTTGGGCAGAAACCCGCAATGCAATGAAGACGAACAACCAGGCCGAGAAGCGGCCGCGAATGGCCATGGAAGGCTCCCATGATTTTCAGCTTTTCGTGCTTGGGTCAGGTCGAGCGGGTTGCTCTTGTACCGAATTGTACCCGACCCACGATGATCTTCTTGCTCCTTCGGATCACTTACTCCTCGTCGCCCATCTCCAGCTCATCTTCTGCGTTGCGATCGAATTCGCGTGTATCGAGCGTGAGCACAGCCAGATGTTCCCGTCTGAGCGTGTCGTTTAGCGACTTCAAATCGGTCTGCTTGAGCTGCTTCCATTGCTCCAAAAGGCCAGGGAGCGGCTTCGCAGTGGTCGTGTAAGCTTCGTCCTGCGCTGCGGTGGGCGCCGCGTCTGCACTCTCTATCGAGTGCTCCAGCCGCGCCAGAACCATGCGCACGGTTCCCAGCGTCGGCGGTCCTGCGGGCCCACGCATAAAGCCGCCTCGGCCACCCCGATCGGAACCGGCAATCGCATCGAGCTTCGATTCGATCGAGGGTTCGGCGTGCGCAACGGGCGGCTGACTTGCACGATCTTTCAACTGCTCGCGCAGCACGCTGATCTCGTGCAGCGCAGCGGTCGTCTCCAGGACTTCGTCGTAGATGCTTTTGGCCAGTTTGAACTGGCTCTCAAGATCGGCTTGCGACGTCTTTACACGCGGATCCATGGCTACTTTGAGTGGCTGCGTAAGCGTTTTGTCATTCGCAATTAGACGCACCGTGTAATTGCCCGGGAGTACCCACGGCGCAGTTGAGACTGATGGCGTATTGTGCGGCGTGGCTAGATCCGCGTCGGGACCTGTAGACATGCCCGGCACCTGCGGATATTGCAGGTCCCACAGGAAGCGATGATGCCCCGGCGCCGCCGAGAGCGCGCGTGGCGGCCGCGCCCACACCTCGGGTACGGAATAGCGCGGATCCAGCGGTGGTACGGGATCGTCGCTGTTGAAGCGGGCAATCGTGTGGCCCGCGTCATCGGCAATCTCCAGCGAAACCTTGCCGCTGATCCCCGTGCCGAGAAAATAGTCGATGATGGCGCCATCGGGCGGGTTCTCACCTGTAGCCATATCGGCCGGCCACGGTGTCGGCGGATTCATGTCGTTGCGAATGCGCAGTGCGGTTTGTGGAGTGTAGAGATGTGCGGCCACCCCTGCCGTTTCGGCAGCAAGCTGGCGCAGTGGTGTCACGTCATCGAGGATCAGGAACCCGCGGCCGTGCGTGGCTGCGATCAGGTCGTCGTCTTTCACTTCCAGATCGCGCACCGAGCTTGCCGGCATATTCAAACGCAGCGACTGCCAATGGTCGCCATCGTCGAAGGAGACGTAGGCCTGCGTCTCCGAGCCCGCATAAAGCAGTCCCTTACGCTTCGGGTCTTCGCGGATCGCGCTCGTGGCTGCTCCCGCGGGGATGCCGTTGTCGATCTCAGTCCACGACTTGCCGCCGTCATGCGTGCGGAAGAGATGCGGGCGCATGTCGTCGAGCCGCAGTGTGTTGACCGCCGCGTAGGCGGTCTGCACATCAAAGTGGCCGGCATCCATGTTGAAGACTTTCCAGAAGGGCTTCAGTTCCGGCGGCGTCACGTTGTTCCAGTGCGCGCCACCATCCGCGGTGGTCCAGATGAGGCCGTCATCCGTGCCGGCCCAAAGGCGGTTGCCGTCAAGCGGCGAAAGTCCCAGCGCGTAAATGACGCCGCGCTGCGTCGCCTTGGCCATCGGCGAATCCTTGTAGGCCTCGACTGAAGACGGTAAATCCCACGTTGGCCGCGTCAAATCTGGCGAGACTTCCTTCCAATTCTTGCCGCCGTCTGAAGTGAGCCACAGCGTATTCGTCGCAAAGTAGAGCTTGTGCGGATCGACAGGTGAAAACTGGAGCGGCTCCGTGCGCAGCACGCGATAGCTGCGCAGCGGCTTGGGCTCAACACTTTGAATCTGGCCGGTGCGGCGGTCATAGCGCGTCACCTTGCCGCCGTAGACAATATCCGGATCGAGCGGGTCCGGCGCTGCGTAACCATACTCTTCGATTCCAACAGGGTGCCAATCGTGAAACGTAATGCGCCCATCATCGCTGCGGCTCGGCACGCACGCCGACCCCGAATCCTGCTGGCCTCCGCACACCCGATAGGGAAACGCGTTGTCGGCCGTCGCATGGTACATCTGCGCTGTCGGCTGGTTGTACCACTCCACCCAGGTCTCGCCGCCATTCTGCGAGATGATCACGCCCTGATCGCTGGCCAGCGCAATGATCTTCGTGTTGTTGGGATTCACGAAGACATTCTGGTAGTCGTCGCCGCCCGGCGAACCGCGCAGTGAAGTCCAGGTCTTGCCCGCGTCGGTCGACTTCATCGTGACGATGCTCGCCACATACAACGTGTCCGGGTCTTTGGGATCGACCATCGGAACGGGACAGTCTCCGCCTCCGATGCGTTCTTCCGGTCGTGTGTCGTTATCCGGGGCGTTAACCCAGTGATCGCCACCGTCGTCCGAACGGTAAATCCCCACCGCTCCGTGTAGTGGCGCAATGGCTCCATAGATGCGCTTCGAATTGGTCGGCGAAATCGTCAGATTTACTTGCAGAATGTCGTCCGGAAGCCCGTTCCCCGTAAGCTTCGTCCAGTGATCGCCGCCGTCCGTCGAGCGGTATAGACCGCCTTCGGCTCCAATAAATGATCCGTTTTCCCAAGGCGCTTCCTGGCGCTGCCACATGCCGGCAAAAACGATCTTTGCGTTCTGCGGATCGATCTGCACGTCCGACGCGCCTGTTCGATCGTTCACAAAAAGAACGCGCTCGAACGTCTTTCCACCATCGATTGTTCGATACAACCCGCGCTCCTGGTTCGGCCCATACGGATGGCCCTCGACCGCGACAAAGGCACGATTCGCATCATGCGGGTCGATGGCAAGCTCGCCAATCTGCTGCCCGTCGCGCAAACCCTCTAGGTGAGTCCACGTCTTCCCCGCATCGGTGGATTTGTAAACGCCGTCGCCAGTTGAGAGATCGGGCCGTTGCAGTCCTTCGCCGCTCGCCACGTAAATCACGTTGGGATCGCTCAACGCCACGGCCATCGCCCCAATCGACCCGCTCGGTTCATCGCCCCAGGTACTGTGCCATGTCGCGCCCGCGTCGGTCGTTTTCCACACGCCCCCGTTCACGGCACCCATGTAAAACGTAGCCGGTTCGCTGGGCACACCGGCAAGCGCGCGTGTGCGCCCGGCGCGCATGGGCCCGATCTCACGCCAGCGCATGTCGGAAAACAGCTTGGGATCCACCTGGGCCCTGCTGAGTTGCACAATGCCTAAAACCGCGATGGATACAAGCAATCCTCGGCGAAAGCTCTCCATATTGCTCCTTCTTCTGCGCATGTGTGGTGGCCACCGTGACGGTCCGTTGTCTACTCCTTGAGATTGACCGCCGGGATGTTCTGATCCCGAACCAACTTGTTGAAGTTCTCGATGCCGGCTGTCTCAATCTGGTGCAGGTGATCCAGTTCCACCTGCAGCTTCGCGGACAACTCATCGAAGACCGCGACCGATTGTGCTGTCGGCGCAATGTCGGTCGACTCCACCACGCCGCCAACCGACGCAATCTTGTTATTTAGTTTGATTGGAAAGTTGAGTGCGTCCTCGCCGGCGTGAAGCTTGGTCTGGTAGATGTTCTCTTCAATCGCGGTGAGTTGATCGGTAAGATCTTTTGCACTCGTCTTCACACGCTCGTCCCCGCTGGTCAAATAGGGCTTGAGCTGCTCCTTTGCCTTGCGGATGCGAACCACGCTGCTGTTGGCCTCCGTAACGCGATCGCGAATCTTCAGGCCCAGTGCCAGTTGCTCCTCAAACTGCTGCGGAGTGGTGGGCGCTCGCGGATCCTTCACGACCTCGAAGTCCTGCGACTCGGTCTTCCCATCGACCACAAGTTCCACTTTATACTTGCCCGGGATCGCGAGCGGCCCATCGAGCGACCCATCCCACATCAGAAGGCCGGGAAAACCGGTCGCCTTTTCATACCGCAGATCCCACACAAAGCGGCTCATGCCTTCCTTCGATGGCGCCAGACCCTCCTTCGGTCGCTCGTCTTCCGGATCCTCTTCGCCGTTGGACTGAGTCGGCGGCTTGCTCGATATTTCGCGCACCAGCTTGCCCGATGCATCCAGAATGCGTAGCTTCAGCTCACTCTTGGGCTCTTCCTTCAAGAGGTAATAAAGAACCGCGCCATCCGGCGGATTCTGCCCGGCGGTTGGATCCGGCCTCCCTCCGCCACCGCCTCCTCCTGCTATGCGCATTGCTGTCTTCGGCGCAAAGAGCGCCAGAGCATCGGTGTGTTTAAACTTCGCCGGATCGAGCGCGCGTACCAGTGGCATGTCATCCAGCACATAAAACCCGCGTCCTTGGGTCGCAATCACCAGCGCATCGTCTCGCTTCTGAAATGCAAGATCGGTCACCGGGACCGCGGGAAGATTGAGCTGGAAGGGAAGCCACTTGTCGCCGTCATCGTACGAAATATAGAGATGCGACTCGGTTCCCGCGAACAGCAGCCCTTTCTCATTGGGATCGGGCCGGATGGCGCGCGTGAAATCGTTCTCCGGAATTCCGTTCACAATCTTTTTCCAAGTCTTGCCGTAGTCCGTCGTCTTCCAGAGAAACGGATGAAAGTCATCGGAGAGATACATCGTCGCAGCCACGTACGCCGTCCCTGCGTCAAAGGGCGACGCGGCAATGCAATTCATGCGAATCCACTGCGGCGCATCCTTCGGCGTAACATCCTGCCAGTTCTTTCCATCGTCGGTCGTGACGTGAATCAGCCCATCATCCGATCCCACCCAGATCACCCCAGCCTTTACGGGCGACTCATCCACGGTAAAGATCGTGTCGTAATACTCAACCGCTGTGTTGTCTTTCGTAATGGGCCCGCCTGACGGTCCCTGCTTGGTCTTGTCATTGCGCGTGAGGTCGGGGCTCATCGCCGTCCAGTGTTGGCCCTCATCGGTGGTTTGCAGTAGAACCTGGCTGCCCGCGTAGAGCCGCTTCGGATCGTGCGGAGAAAACAGCAGCGGGAAACTCCACTGGAAGCGGTACTTCATGGCCTCCACACCGTATCCCATAGGATTGTCCGGCCAAGCGTTCACGTCGCGCATCGCGCCTGTCTTTGTGTCCAGCCGCGTCAGAAGCCCGTCGTACGAACCCGCGTAGACAAAGTTGGAATCGGTGGGGTCGGGCGCAATCCATCCGCTCTCGCCGCCGCCTACATCGTGCCAGTCACGCTCCGTGATTGAGCCATTGTTGCTGCGGCTTGCAATGGCGACGGTGCTGTTATCCTGCTGCGCGCCATAGATGTGGTACGGGAAGTCATTGTCCACAGCCACGCGGTAGAACTGCCCCGTAGGCTGATTGTCTTCCGTGCTCCAACTCTTTCCGCCGTCGAAGGTTACCTGTGCGCCGCCATCGCTCGACTCGATAAAGCGGTTCTGATCCTCCGGCGCAATCCAGAGGTCGTGGTTGTCGCCGTGCTGATTGCGAATGCGGTCAAACTTCTTCCCGCCATCGGTCGACCGGAAAAACGAAGTGTTCACGGCATACACGACATCCGCGTTCTTTGGATCGGCAAAAATCTGCGAGTAGTACCACGCCCGCTGCTTGATTCCTGCATCGCCGTTTAGCTTGCTCCACGTTGCGCCTGCGTCTTCCGAACGGAACACGCCACCATCCTGCGCCTCAATCAGCGCCCAGACACGATCAGGATTCGCAGGAGAAACCGTCACGCCTATGCGTCCCAGAACACCCTTGGGCATGCCCGGATTGTGCGTGAGTTCCTTCCACGTGTCGCCACCGTCAGTGGACTTCCACACGCCGCCATCGGGGCCGCCACTCTCAAATGTCCACGGCTTCCGCACTACCTGCCAGATCGCCGCATACAACACCCGCGAATTTGTAGGATCCATGGCCAAGTCGATGGCTCCGGCATTCTCGCTCTTGAACAGCACCTTCTGCCACGTCTTCCCGCCGTCCTTCGAGCGAAATACGCCTCGCTCGGGATTCGGGCCGGCCATGTGTCCGAGCGCCGCAACGTAAACCAGATCGGGGTTCGTCGGATCAATGCGAATCTGCCCAATCTGCTGCGTATCCTCCAGGCCGACATGCATCCATGTCTTTCCCGCATCCATCGACTTGTACACGCCATCCCCATGTGACGCATTTCCACGAATAGCGCTCTCGCCCGTGCCCACGTAGACCACGTTCGGATCAGAAGCGGCCACGGCGATCGACCCGATCGAGCCAAAGTTGATCTTGCCGTCCGTGATCGGCTCCCACGTGTGGCCGCCGTTTGTCGTCTTGAACACGCCCCCGCCGGTTCCGCCAAAGTAGTACACCAGCGGCTGTCCCGGCACCCCCGTCACGGCATCAACGCGCCCGCCACGGAATGGCCCAATTTGCCTCAGCTTCAGGGCTGAAAATCCATCCGCCGGACCGGTTGGGCCTACAGCTTTCGCCGGTGGCTGCTGTGCGAATCCGGGCCACGGCAAGACCATAAGCGCACATGTAAACGCGGCACGTCGAACAAACGAGTTCAAAAGATCAAAGTTGAAGCGCAGGCGAAGTTGCACGAGGATGGCTCCTGGCGTTTGAAGTTGCGGAACAAGATTGGACCGGATGCAGAACCGGCGATCGGCTGGGATGAGGTTTCCCATCATCTTTACCAGTGGATTGCTAGTGTAGCGGAAGCGAGTCCGTTTCCTTGAAAAACTTGCCGCGCTATGGCGGAATTTATACTGGCACCTCAGCATCGGACGCATTCTGGAGCGCCGCCTCGAATGACCTTGTTGGATCTTTGCTCATATCTCGGCCTCGGGGCGGCAGCAGCAGCGGGCCTCAACCTTCTGCTCGGCACCCTCATCTCGATGCGCTACAGCCCAGTGCGCCAGTGGCCTCATCGCAAACTCGATATCTTCGCCTTCCACCGCTGGACGGCGTGGTGCACCATCGTTCTCACCGTGAGCCACCCTATCGTGCTCCTCTTTCTCGACAAGCCGCACTTCCGCCTCTTCGACATCCTCCTGCCCATCCAATCGCCGCTACAACCCTTCATCAATCTTGCTGGTGCGGCCGCGCTATACCTTCTTCTGCTGGTCTTTGTCACGTCGCTCCTGCGAACGCGTATTGGCCGCCCGATCTGGCGAAGCCTGCACTACCTCGTCTTTCCCGCTGCAGTGCTGCTCTTCATCCACAGCATCCTCACGGATCCCGACCTGAAGGACGGTCATCCCGACCTGCTCGATGGAGGCAAGGTTTTTCTCGAGATTCTCGCGGCCGTCTGCTTTCTCGCCGTTGCTGTGCGAATCCGCCTGCGGGGCAGGGGATTACGCTCTATTGGCGGCCGCAACGAAACAGTTAATCACGGCGATCCAGTTTGATCGTCCCTGTATACTTCCCGCATCACGATGAAGTTTCCCCCAGAGGTTCAACCACCATGACGCGAGTGTCGCGCACAGCATTTTGCCTGCTGGCTTTTTTGATCCTAGTGGTATCTGGCGTAACTGCGGCAGCGCAGGTCGATCCCAGCCTTTATCGCGGCCTCAAATGGCGGAACGTTGGGCCTTTCCACGGCGGACGCATCTCTTCGGTGACCGGCGTCATCGGCGATTCCGGCGTGTTTTATGCCGGCACGCCATTGGGCGGCATCTGGAAAACCACCAGCGGCGGCGTGACCTGGTTGCCAGTCATGGATCAGGAGACCAGCGTGGATAGCGTCGGCGCCATCCAGGTCGCTCCTTCCAATCCCAATGTCGTTTATGCCGGAGCCGGCGACCCCATCGGGGGCAGCCTGGGCAATGGGATGTGGAAGTCGACCGATGCCGGCGCAACATGGCAGCACATCGGCCTCGAGGACACGGTGAAGATTAACAGCATTGTTGTCGATCCCGCAGATTACAACCTGGTGATTGTCTCCGCCCTCGGGGATACCAGTCATCACGGCGGCGGAGTTTACCGTTCCACCGATGGCGGCCAGACCTGGACCAACGTCCTGAAGCCCGAGAACTACGACGGCACGCGCGATCTGCAGTCCGCGTTTGACGATCCCAATGTCATGCTGGCTGCCACGCAGGGCACCGGAGGCGCGGGCCCGGGCGGTGGTGGCGGCGCCGGTGGAGGCGCCAATCGTCCCAAACCCAAGCCGGCCCAGGTCTACAAGTCCACCGACGAAGGCAAGACCTGGAGTGAGATCAAGATTCCGCCGTTTCAAGGCCGTATCGCGGTAGCCGTGGCCATGCACACACAAGGTCTGCGCATGTACATCATCGGCAACAATATCGAAAACGGCTCGGGCCTTTACCGCTCCGACGACGGCGGCGCCACCTGGCAGCACATGGCGGGCAAAGATCTGCGCATCAGCAACGGCCAGGGCGCCTACAGCTCAGGTGTCTTCGTCGACTCGCAGAACCCTGACATTCTCTACACCATGAGCACCGCCATGTACCGCTCGACCGATGGCGGGGTCACGTTTCAACCCTTCAAAGGCGCGCCCGGCGGCGAGGACTATCACAAGCTGTGGATCGATCCCACCAACGGCCACCGCATGCTGGTCGGCTCAGACCAGGGCGCCAGCGTGACCCTCGATAACGGCCGCACATGGAGCCTTTGGTATACCGAGGTCATCTCGCAGATTTACCACGTCGCCACCGACAGCCAATATCCCTACCGGATCATGGGCGCGCAGCAAGACACAGGCTCGGTCATGATCTCGAGCCGTGGCAACTGGGGCCAGATCAACTTCACTGACTGGAGCCCGCTTCCTTCGTCGGAATTCGGCGTCGACACGCCCGACCCCAAGAATCCGAACGTCATTTATGGCGTTGGCTACGGTCCGGGTGGAGGCGGCAGCGGCATGATCAAAATCGACATGTCGACAGGGCAGTGGCAGAACGTCGCGCCGAACTTCGGTTCCGATGCCATCAAGTATGTCGCGGGTCGCGACTTCCAGAAGAAGTTTGACCTCGCCTTCGATCCGGGTGCACTCTACGTCGCCTACCAGTGTCTGCTTGTCTCGCACGACGGCGCTCACACGTTCACTGCCGCGAGTCCAGAACTCACTACCGCCAAAGACAAACCGCAGGTTGCCTGCGGCACCATTCCGCAGCCGCCGCCCCCAACGCCGGCCCAGCCGCCACAGCCATCGCCTTTGCCGCAGCCGCCAGCCGGCGGGCCTCCACCGCCCGATCCCTCCATCACCGACTTCTCGATCTCCAGGGTCAAACGCGGCATCATTTGGACCGTCAGCACCAACGGCCAGATCTACAACACCATGGACCACGGCAAGACCTGGACGAACGTCAGCAACATCGCCGAAGTGCCGCCCCATACGCAGTTCAACACCATCGTGGCCGGCGACGACGCCAACACCGCATACATTGCCGCACGCATTGCACCCGAGCGCGGCCAAACTCTTCCGCCCGATGAAAACCCGGACGTGCCGCTGGTCTGGCGCACCGTCGACGGAGGCAAGACCTGGACCAGCATCGTCAATGGCCTGCCGCGCGATGAGCGCACCGGAAGCTGGGTCAACAATCTGGTCGTCGATCCCCAACAGCCTGGCCTGCTCTTCGCAGGGACGGAATCTACCGTCTACGTCAGCTTCGACAACGGCGACCACTGGCAATTGCTGCGCCAGAACCTGCCCAGCACTTCCATCCGCGGTCTCGACGTCCACACCGATACCCATCTCAACGACCTGGTCATTGCCACGTACGGCCGCGGATTCTGGGTCCTCGACGACATCACCCCGCTGCGCCAGATCGCCGCCAACGCACAAGCCATCAGCTCCTCGCCTGTGTATTTCTTCCCGCCCTCGGAGGCGATTCGTACTCGCATCAACAGCAACTGGGATCAGCCCTTCTCCATCGAAGTTCCACACGCACCCAACGTCCCCTATGGGGCAATCGTCGATTACTACCTGAGTAAGGAACCCACGGGGCCCATCCAGCTCCAGGTCTTCGATTCAAACGGTGCGCTGGTCCGCACCATGACCAGCACTCTGCCTCCGCCCATCGAGGGCGCGGAGTATCCGCACTACTGGCTGGCCGCGCCGGAGACGCGCGCCCTCAGTGCGCATGTCGGTCTGAATCGCGTCAACTGGAATCTGCAATATGAAGATCCGCCAGCCCTCCGCCACGACCTCGAAAACGAAATGAACATGGTTGAGGGATCCACAACGCCCGGTCCCCACGGGCCGCAGGTGATCCCCGGGGTTTATAAGCTGAAGCTCACCGTGGATGGTCAGGTCTATACACGCGACGTTACTGTAGTCAACGATCCGCGTGCCGGCCAAAGCCCCGCGCTCATGGCCAATCTGCGCCAGCAGAGTAAGCTCACCCTGCTCTCCGTCAAAGGCATGGAGCAGAGCTTCGAAGGCCATGATGAAGTCGACGCAGTCAAGACCCAGCTTGACTCGCTCAGGAAAGGCACACTGCCCGCCGAAGTGGACGCACAGGCCAAAACGCTGGATGCCGGCCTCAATAAAATTGGCGGCGTCATGACCGCCGGATTCGGCGGAGGCGGCCCTCGCCGCGTAGCTCCCGATCCGAAGGCAATCGAGTCGTTCATGAATCTGAACAACGCCTACAACACAATGGTCAGCATGATGCAGGTAGGCCTCGACATGGCGCCTACCCCCACCCAGGTCGCCACCTGGCAAAAAGACTGTACCAACCTCAACCACACCATCGAAGCCTGGAAAGACACGCAGAAGCAGATCGTCGACTTCAACGCGCTGCTAACCAAAAACAGCCTGCAGGAAATCAAAGTCGCCCCGATCAAATTGACGAGCGACACCTGCACCTTTTCTGCGCTTGAACCAGGCCGTAAGCGAAACGAGTAGTCATTGAACTCCCGGTGCATCGAAGACTCCGCATCCCGCATTAAACCTTCAACACATCGCCCTCCCGCGCCACTAGCTGGTAGAGCACCGGGTTTACAAAAAAACCAAGAAGTAACCGCGACACCAACCCTGCCACAATCACTATCGCAAACGGCTTCTGCGTATCGGAACCGATGCCCGTAGACAGGGCCGCCGGCAGCAGTCCCAGGCACGCCACAAGCGCCGTCATCATAATGGGTCGCAGGCGCAGCAGCGAAGCCTCTCGCGTGGCTGCCCGGATGCCCATCTTCTGTTCGATGCGCAGCTTGTTGATGTAAGAGACGAGAATCACGGCTGTCTCCACCGAAACGCCAATCAACGCCAGCATGCCCAGAGCCGACGACGCGCTGAATGGAGTGTGCGTCAACTTCAGCGCCAGCAATGCGCCGACCGGATCGGTTAGCAATACACCCAAAAGAACGATGATCGGAAACTTGAAGTTATCGTAGAGCGCGAAAAGAATCATCGAGATAATCAGCAGCGCCAACGGACCGATAATTGCCAACTGGTGTTCCGCGCCCACCAACTCGTCGTACTCGCCGCCCCATGTCAAACGGTATCCCGAAGGCAGCGTCTTCTGAACATCCGCAATTGCCTTCTGGCCTGCGCTCACCGCGCTCTCCAGGTCACGGCCTTCCACACTGTACTGCACACCGATGTAACGCGAATTGTCTTCGCGGTAAATGAACGATGCCCCGCTCGATTCGCGAATATCGGCAAGTGCACTCAGCGGAATCTGCTGGCCTGCGGGTGTTCCCACCAGCAGGTTGCCAATCTCCTGCGGGCTTTCGCGAAACTCCGGCTTCATCCGCACCACCAGGTCGAAGAGCTTTTCTCCCTGCACAACCTGCGTGGCCGCCTGCCCGCCCACTGCCGCCTGTACAATCGCCTCCACGTCGGCCACGTTGATGCCGTAACGCGCGATCTTGCCGCGATCCACGTTGATCGACAGAGTCGGCTGCCCCAATTCGCGCACTACGGTCAACTCAGTGAAGCCCGGCACCCCGCTCAGACGCCGCTTGATCTCCAGCGCCGTGTTTTGCAAAACATTAAGGTCGGGCCCGTATACCTTTACCGCCAGCGCGCTTTTGAGTCCCGTCAACGCTTCGTCCACAGCGTCTTCCGCCGGCTGCGTAAAGTTGAAGATCACGCCCGGAAACGCATCCAGCTGGCGCTCAATGTTAGCTTGCAACTCCGCTTTGTTGTGAAGCGATCCCGTCTTCCACGCCACATCGTTATAGGGCTTCAGCCCAACATAGAACTCATCGTTGAAGAAGCCTGTCGGATCGGTGCCGTCATCGGGCCGCCCCAGTTCCGAGCCCACGTCCGTTACCATCGGGTACTTCATCAGAATGTCTCGCACCTGCGGCGAAAACTTGCTCGCCGTCTCGAATGAAACCGTATAGGGCATCGTGGCGCGAATCCACATCGCGCCCTCATCCAGGTGCGGCATGAACTCCCCACCTATAAAGGGAATCAGCAGCAGCGCGGCCGCAAAAATAACCAAAGCTAGAACCAGCGTCGTTCGCGGCCGCTCCAGGCACCAGTCCAGCCAGACCGCATATTTTTTCACGATCCACTTGAATGGCTTGTTCTCCTTTTCGTGTACGCCCTTTTTGAACCACAGGGCGCATAGCAACGGCACAAGCGTCAACGTCAAGATCAGCGCCCCAACCAGCGCAAATCCCACCGTGTCGGCCATCGGTTTGAACAGCTTGCCCGACGGGCCCGTGAGCGCGTAAATGGGCAAATAGCCGGCGATGATCACGGCGACCGAATAAAAAATAGGCCGGTCCACATCTTTCGCGGCGTTCTTGATTACCTCTTCGAGGTCGTATTCCTGACCCTCGCGCGCACCCAGTTCGCGGAAGATGTTTTCAACCATCACCAGCGTGCCATCGATCAGAATGCCGAAGTCGATCGCTCCAATCGAGAGCAGGTTGGCTGGGATCCCCTCCGCGTGTACAAAGATAAATGCGAACAGCAGCGACAGCGGGATGGTCAGCGCCACAATCACCGCCGCGCGAAAGCTCACCAGGAACGCCATCAGCACAACAAGCACCAGCAGCATGCCGGTCAGCAGGTTATGTTCCACCGTGTCGATGGTCAGTTGCACCAGGTCGCTGCGGTCGTAGTACGGGCGCACCTTCACGTCCGGCGGCAGAATGTGTTCGTTCAGCTCCTGCGTCTTGGCTTCCACGCCCTTGAGCACATTCTGTGTCTGCTCACCGCGCCGCATCATGATGACGCCTTCCACCGCGTCATCCGTTTTGTTAAAACCGAACTCTCCCAGCCGCGGCGCGTTCCCGATCTCCACCTGCCCGATGTCCCCAACGCGCGTAGGGACGCCATTCTGCGAGCCCACCACGATATTGGCGATATCCGACGTGTCGCGCACCAGTCCCACGCCGGTTACGTAGTCGAACTGCTGTCCCTGCTCGTAGAATCCGCCGCCGGCATTCGAGTTGTTCACCGAAAGCTGCTGAATGACCGTCGGCACAGTCACGTGATATCCGTATAGCTTCGCCGGATCGAGCAGCACCTGGTACTGCATCACCGTGCCGCCAAAGCCGGAGTCGTCGGCCACACCGGGCACCTGCTTGTACTGCCTCTCCAGCACCCAGTCCTCAATCGTCTTCAGTTCCTGAGGCGTACGGTCCGGGCTTTCAATCACGTACCGGTACACGAGTCCCGACGGGCTCGCCAGCGGAGCCAGCGTGGGGGTTACGCTCTGCGGATACGTCACTTCGCTTAGGCGCTGAAATACGACTTCCCGCGCAAAGTAGTCGTCGGTGCCTTCGTCGAAGGTCATGATCACGTCCGAAAGCCCGTAGAGCGAAATCGAACGCATGACCGTCAACTTGGGCACACCGTTCATCTCCACTTCCGTGGGAACAGTCACCAGCCGCTCTACCTCTTCCGCCGCGTGGCCGGGCCATTGCGTGATCACTTCAACCATTGGCGGCGACAGATCCGGGTACGCGTCTACCGGCATGTTGTGGAAGGCTATGGCGCCGCCCACAGTCATGAACGCCACCAGGAACAGGACGATCGGCTTTTGCCGAAGCGCAAATTGAATGATGCGATGAATCATTTCGGCCTGTCCTCTCAGTGCTGCAGCGAGTTGGCGAACTGCAGGAACAGGCTCCCGTTGCCTACAATCTTGTCGCCCGGCGATACGCCCTTTGCAATTTGCGTCTGATTTCCCTCGACAGCGCCAAGTTCCACATCGCGTCGCCCAAACTGGTTTTCTCCCGTCGCCGCATACACAAAGGGCTGGTTGTTGTCGTCGCGCAACACTGCTGAATTCGGCACAGCCAGCGCATTCTTCAGCAAGCCGGCTGTCACCAGAACCGTGCAAAACATATCGCGCTTCAACTTCTCCCCTGGATTGTCCACCACGATGCGTGCCTGCAGCGTGCGCGTGTTCGGATCGAGTGCCGGAGACACATACGAAATCTTGCCGTGGAAGCTGTCAGGGAACGCGTCCGTCTGCACCACCACGTCTTCGCCGCTCTTCACATACTTCAGATCTGCCTGGTACACATTTGCCAGAACCCACACCGTGCGCAAGTCCGAGATGGTGAATGCCTGCGTCTGCCCCGCCTGCAGCACCTGCCCTGGCGATACCAATCGCTCCACCACCTCGCCGGCGATCGGCGCCAGTACAGGAATCTGCGCCGACGATGGTGCCTTCGCCAGTTCGTCGGGATTCTTGATTCCCAGGATGCGCATGCCCTGCTCGGCCGCATTCAAGTCATCCTGCGCTTGTGTGCGATTGCTCTCCGCCTGCTCCAGATCCTGTTGTGCAATGGCGTGGTGCTCATACAGACCCTGCGCGCGTACGTAATACTTGTCCGCCAGCCGAAAAGAGTCGGCGGCCTTCAGATAGCCATCGAGCAACTGCGCGTAGTCCGGGCTACTCACTTCAAGCATCGGCTGATTCATTTGCACATGATCGCCCGGGAGCACCATGATCCGGCTTACCGGCCCGCCAACCTGTGTAAACACCGGCGTTGTTTTGAATGCGTTGTAGGCTACTGCACCAGTCAAACGCAGCGTGTTCGCCATCGTGCCAGGCGTCATCGTTACCAGTTGTACGTGGCTCATCTGGTCTGCGGGAATTGTGAACAATTGCGGCGTCGCCGAGGGCGAGGCTTTCGACGAAAACGACGTCATTCCGTTCGCACTATCGTTCGAATGGCAGCCGGCCAAAACCGGAAGCACAAGTAATATCGGCCACACACTCCCCATCCGGCGGGCCCTGTCCATCTTCTGTGCGTGTCTCATGGTAAGCTCCTGGTCCCGACCGCTTCGCGAAGTTGTTCCAGCGCCTGCAGGTACGACGCCAGCGTCTGCCGGTAAGCTAGTTGCGTTGCGCGGAAAGTTCGTTCCGCATCCAGAAAGTCCAGTAGGCTGGCCGCCCCGTGTTTGTACGCGTAATCCGTAATGTCCAGCGATTGCTGCGCCTCGTCGAGATAGCCTGAGCGGTACAGCCCCACCACCTCGTCATTCGCCCGCCACCCTTCGTAGGCGTCCCTTACATCCGTCAGTACCTGCCCGTTTGCGTAGAGTTGCTGTTCCTGCGCCTGCGTAATTGCGAATCCGGCCCTCTTGATTTCTCCTTGATTGCGGTCGAAGATCGGCAACTGCATCGATCCAAAAAGCGAAATCTCGTTCAAATATCCGAGATGCGTATAGTTGATCTGCCCAGTCACGTCCCGCTTTCCAATGGCCTTTTGCAGATTGAATGCGCTATGGGCCGCTGCCACTCCCTGCTGCGCCGCCTGTAGGTCCGGCCGGTTGTGCAGCGCTGCCGCCTGCATATCTTCGAGTCCACCCTTCAATGGCTGGTAGTCGAAGCTTCCGGCCACATCGTAGTCCGCGCTCACCTGCTCGTACCCCAGTAACTGGCGCAGATCCGACAGTCCCTGCAACCGCGCCAGCTTCGCCTGCGTCACATCGGTTTGGAACTGCAGCAATTGCAGCTTCATCTTCAGCAGATCGTCCAGACCAATAGCTCCCGCTTTGTAGCGCTCCTCGGTAATGTCCACCGAGTTCTGAAAGCTCTTCAGGTCCTGGTTGGCAAGCTCGAGGGTCGACTCGGCCAGTTCCACATTGATGAAATCTGTCGCTACGCTGAACTTGAGCGTCCGCTCGTTGTCCCCAACCTGCCATCGCGTCACTGCGGTCTGGTCCTTCGCTGCCTGCAGCCGGTTCTGCCGCTTCTTCCCGCGCTCGAACAGGTAGCTCACGCCCAGGTCAAACTGCGCCGTATTGTCCAGGTAATCCGCGGTGAAACTGCTGGGCTGGAAGATCGGCAGAAACTGCGTATCGCCCAACAACACCGGATCAGGCCGCAGGTTGGCAGTGATCTCTTCCGCCTCGTTTTCCTGGATCGTAGTCCGCGCGGCCAGTAGATTGTGATTGTGCTCTATCGCCAGCTGGATCGCCTGATCCAGGGCGATCAACTGCGCTCCGGGCTTCTGCGCCAACTGGTTCGCAGCCGGCGCCTGGTTACCCTGCGCCGAAGACTGAGCAGGCGGATTCTGCGCAGTCAATGAACCCGCGATCAAGCACAAAGGCGCAAAGATAAAAAATCGTAAAGTTGTCGAACGCATAGGCGCTCCAACTCCTGAACAGACGAAATAGCCGATGAAAGTGCCTGAGAGGCACGAAGGAAGGGAATTGGCTATACAGGAGGGGCGCGGGGTGGTTTCTCGTTCACCCTGCATTGCGATATAAAGTGAATCTCCGGGCCCGTGCATTCTGCGGTGGCCGGCACAGATTCGTTGGCCTCGATAGCCGCCGCCGGCGACGCGATCACCATGTGACACAGCGTGCAGTTGCCCGCCATGCACTGATCATGGTGGTGCCACACGATTCCCATCGCGGTCGCCAATACCAGCACGATCAACAGGATGGAAACGGCGACACGCCAGATTCGCGTGGGGTCATGCATTGCGGGTGAACCCATCGACAAGCCTCCGCCTCGTCATTTCCCAACAGAGGCGATGCCATTCTTCGGATAAACGCAACGATACACCCATCTTTCGCAATATGCACATCGGATAGAGGTGAAAGTGCGTGTCCGATCGCCACGAAGAGCATGTACCAAAACATGCGCCGGCATAAATACCCTCTCGGAAAACCTATCAGATGGTCTCGAAATATGAATGCATTGTGCCGATAACTCCCCCTCAGCATGAAGGGGTCCGTCGGCAATCAAGCCTGATATGTTGTTCTGATGCGTTCCTCATGGCTATTTCTCGTATCTGCAACCGCGTGTTTCGCCTCTGCGCCAATGGGGTGGAATTCCTGGAATAGTTTCGCAAACATCGTGAATTCTCAGATTATTCAGCAGCAGGCAAGAACGCTGGCGGCGAACGGGATGAAGGAAGCCGGCTACGAGTATGTCGTCATTGATGAAGGCTGGTGGCTGGGAGAGCGCGATACTGCCGGCAACATCGTGGTCAATGCCAAACAGTGGCCTGCGCTTCAATCGGGTCAGAAAGACGGCGACATGGCCAATATTGCCGCCTATATTCACAGCCTTGGCCTCAAGGCTGGAATCTACACCGATGCCGGCAAAGACGGGTGCAGCATGTACCCTGACTCCGGCCCCAAGTACCTGAATTCGGGCAGCGAGGGTCATTTTGACCAGGACTTCCTGCAGTTTTCCAAGTGGGGCTTCGACTACGTAAAGGTTGACTGGTGCGGCGGCGCCAAGGAGAAGTTGTCCGGTGCAGTGCAATACGCGCAGGTTGCCCGCGCTATTCAGAAGGCGGAAAAGACGACCGGACGGAAGTTATATTTTTCAATCTGTGAGTGGGGTAGCCAGAATCCCTGGTTCTGGGCTCCCGGTGTGGGAGAAATAGAGAGCACCATTTGGCGCACCGGCGGGGACATCATTCCGCCTGTTGTAGAGACTCTGCATGATGCCGAACACGAGAAACGTGTCATCACTTCGAAAAACGTTCTCGAGTCGTTCGACGCCGGATGGCATCCCGAAGCACAGCATACCGGCTACTTCAACGACCTGGACATGATGGTGATGGGCATGCGCGGCATGACCGATGCTCTCGATCGTACCCATATGGGGCTGTGGGTTATTTCGAGCGCGCCGCTCATGGTTGGCTCCGACTTGACTCGGCTTTCGCCAACTGCGTTATCGCTATTGACCAATGAAGAAGCACTCGCGATTCATAACGACCCATATGGATTGCAACCGATCAAAGTCGACGAACCCTCTCCTGGGATCCAGATCTGGGTAAAGCCCATGACGATCGCTGGACGGCGCGCGGTCGCGATATTGAATCGCACCGGCGTTGCCACGCAAGTCAAAGTCGATTGGGAGAAGCTTGGGCTGATTAGCGCTCCGAAATCGTTGCGCGACGTCTGGAACAGACGAGACATCGCATTAGTTAACAGCACAGTCTCTGTTCCCGGGCATGATCTTGAGCTCATGGTCGTCGATGGCGAAGATAAGCCGCCGGCAGAGTACACGGCGAGTCAAAACAACATAACCGGGATTCAGGCATTGCATGGTCCAACCTTTGCGCGACTTCACTACGCAAACACTTCTGGGATTGTTGCCACATTACGGATGAAGAACACGTCAGGTCTTTCGACGGCCGTTGCTCTTCCACCGACAGCCGGATCGGAAACCGGCACGGTTGGACTCATCTTGCCCAATGGGACTGCAGATCTCTCGTTCGAGGGGCGATCTGCTGCGATCCGCACCCTGGATGTTTATAGCTGGTGATGCGAGAACTCTAAATCCAGGGGCTGGCTCCTTATTTCTTCAGTACCTGTTCGAGATACGTTAAGGCGCGGGGATCCTGGGATTGACCGAGCCAGAAGAATGCCTCTTTGCGAACCGTCAGATTCGAATTTGTGTCCGCCACATGAATCAGTTGCGAGCCGCTCATCTTCCGTCATCTTTTCCATTGCCGCGTGCCTTCTGTGTTCAATTTCCCGGTCAAGCAGCAGCCTTTCGGGGCCGGCGCCACCGTCAGACAGTTGAAGGCCCGAATGCTCTTCGTCATACTCTTCGGTGATCGGCACTCCCCCCTCGGCCTTGCGTTTCTGCAACACCTGCAACGCACAGTTCACCGCAATCCGATAGATCCATGTTCCAAAGTCGGCACGGGCGTCGAATCCTGCGAGACTGCGGTAGCCGCGAAGAAATGCTTCCTGAACGATCTCTTGCGCCTCCGCTTCACTCTCGGTAATGCGAAATGCTACGCGAAACATACTCTCCCCATGGCGCTCAACGAGAACGCCGTATGCCTCTTTGTCTCCGGCCAGAACCGCCCGGATCAGCGCCTGGTCGCTATTTCGCATGCCCGTATTAGATCGGAGGAGCCCCCCGCCGTTAGGAAGTTTTTTTAATGTTTTTGACCGTTTTCACCTGCATCTGCCTAAACCGCCCCCAATTCATTGAGCACGAGCCAGACAGGAACATCGTGCAACCGCAGGGCCTTGCGGCCCTGCATGAATTGCAGTTGGGAAATCCCAGTGCGCGTTTCCAGGTCTGACGACATGGATGCCTGCTTTGGCCTGTTGGCGACAGTTCAGGATCGTGCCTGGCAAGCCCAGCCCACGAGTTTGATCTAAGCTTTCTCTATGACAAATTGGACACCGTACATGGCAAACACTCGAGGAATAGCGGTGAGCGTTGAGCCAACTTACCTTGAGGCGAGATCATCGCCGGACAACGCGCAGTATTTTTGGGCTTATCGAGTGATCATCGAGAATCAAGGAACGGAAACGGTCCAATTGCTGAGCCGGCACTGGATGATCACGAATATGCGTGGCGAACTGACCGAAGTCAAAGGACCAGGTGTTGTCGGCGAGCAACCGGTCCTCAAGCCAGGAGAGAGCTTTGAATATACGAGTGGCGCGCCACTGGACACGCCGTCGGGAATGATGGGCGGGGCTTACCAGATGGAGAGTGAGAGCGGAGAGCATTTTGATATTGAAATTCCGACGTTCTCGCTCGATCTTCCGAATCGGGACGGCTTTCTGAATTGAGATCGTCAGAAACTAATCGAGCGGACCCCTTCTTGCCGTTTGCCGCCCTGAGCGGCCGACAGCTTCTTCCGCACACTTTCTGCGAACCGCGCATCCCGTATCCGTACCAGAATCCCAATCGGAAGGCCGCAGGACGCTGATGCCGGATCAACATATCGGAGCTCGGACCGCTGAGTATCATCACTATAGGATCAAGCACTTACCCTTAAAATAAGCCCGCACGGAAGCACTCGAGCCTGGTCATCTAAGACATTGACTTGACACATCAGGGCACGGGCGACATGGCACAGTCTGCGGCACACCTGAAATGAGACTGACTACCTTTCGCGAAAATTCCAACTGAATCAACGGAAAGATCGGCGCAATCCAGTCGTATGAAAAGGTGTGGGTTGGATTACGGTCGAGATCGCCAGGAATGGGTCAGCTCCTGAATCGATCTCGGGACGCAGGCCGGCACCAGAAGACCAATTTGTCCGTCGGTGAGCTCACGGGTAGTTCTTCATCAATTGGTCAGGCGACGGCACAGCGAGAACTCTTGGTCCGCTCTTCAAAGAAAGAGCTGTGGTTCCTTCTCTCCGTGAAAGAATCCCCGCGCTCTCGGTCGAGCCACGATTCATGGCTCGGAGATGAAAGACCTGAAATGACCGAATTGGGCGTGTTCCCGCAACAGGAAGATCCTCTCCGTCTTAAAACAAAACTGCACAGCAATTCAGTAAGCGCGGGGCCGGTTGAGCCGCTAAATGGATTATGCAATCTGCTCTAGGTGCGCATTCTCCGCGCCTGCGTTCTCACAATGCGCCCATCACCGATTCGCGAACTCCTCTCGAAGAGGACCGGGAGACTCCGGCACTGGAAAAGCAAGTACAAAGGAAGGAATCATGGCACTCGTCAAGAAAACTGCCTTAACGGCAAACTCTGCTCCTGGTGGAAAGACATCGGCTGTCACCGTCCGCGAGGCGGAGGCGCAACGCAAAAAGGCGAGGACGCTCGCCAAACAACAGCAAGCCGCCGAGCGAATCGCTGCGGCAACGGGACAACTGGCTTCTGGTATCGCCGAGGCGTCGTCCGCAGCCGAAGAGTTGAAGCGAGCCAGCGATCAGATTGCAACCGGCGCCGAAGAGGCCTCCAGTGCCGCTCAAGAATCTCTTGCCGCATTCCAGCAGGTGGGCGTATCCATTACCCGTCAGATGCAGAACGCGGATGTCAGCCGCGCCAAAGGGGAAACCTGCCAAGCGCTGATTGTTCGTACCAGCGCCGATGTCGCTGGGCTCATCACTAATATCGGCGTAGCCGCACAACGGCAAACCGCTTCCGTTCGCATGGTCTCTGAGCTGGAGACGCAGGCAGCCAACATTGGCGACATCGTCAAGGCAGTTGCACGCATTGCCGACCAAACCAACTTGTTAGCCCTCAATGCTGCCATCGAGGCCGCGCGGGCCGGCAAGCACGGTAAAGGCTTTGCCGTCGTAGCCGATGAAGTGCGGACGCTGGCTGAGACTTCAGAGAAGAGCGCAAAGCAGATTCAAGACCTGGTGGGGCAAATCCAGACCGATGTGAAGACCATCGCCGGCGGGATAAATACTTCCGCCAAGACGATGGAAGATGAAGTTGAAAAGGGAAAGCTAGTAACAATCCAACTTGAGCAGATTCGTCTCGATGCGATCGAGATCGTGAAGGGGATCGGAGAGATTGCCGCGAATGCCAGTCAGTCCAACGTCGCATCTCAGCAGGCGTTGAAGGGATCACAGAGTATTGCCGCTGCAGCCGAAGAACAGTCCTCAGCCGCCGAAGAGTCTGGCAAGACCGTGGCCGAACAAACACAGGCACTGGCGGAGTGTGAGCAGGCGGCGCAGGCATTGTCTGAGCTTGCCGAAGATCTGAAGAATTCCACCGATGTGGCCAAGAGTGCCGAGCAGGTTGCTTCCTCGTCCGAGGAATTATCGTCTGCGGTGCAGGAGATTAACCGTTCGAGCGCCCAGATCATGACCGCTCTCGAGCAGATCCGCAAAGGCGCCGAGGTGCAATCATCAGCTTCGGAAGAGTCCGCCGCAGCCACCAACCAGATCGAAAAGGGGTTGGAGGTGGCACAGAAACGCGCTACTGCGAGTGCAGAAAAAGTGGTCGCCATCAAGAACCTGCTGAGTGAGAACAAGACGGCTGTCAATGGATTGATCGCAGGCCTTTCCAGTTCCGCGGAAGCCTCCCGCGCCAGCATCAAGCAGATGAACGATCTGGAACTTGTATCGAGGCGCATCGACAAGATCGTTGAAGCGATCAGCACAGTGTCGATTCAGACCAACATGCTGGCTGTGAATGGAGCGATTGAAGCGGCGCGCGCCGGAGAATTTGGCAAGGGCTTCGTCGTGGTGGCAACCGACATCCGCAACCTCGCCCACGATTCGTCTGAAAATGCCGACCGCATCAAGGATCTGGTAAAGGCTGTCCAGGATCAGATTGGCGTAGTTGGCCGCGACCTTAACGAGATCGTCGCGTCTGCTGTCACCGAAGTTGAAAAAGCCAAAAGCACGACAACGGATCTGGTCTCCATTGAGAGCGACATTCTGGTTGTCGAGAAGGGAACCCAGGAGATTCTCTCTGCTTCGGAAGAAATTGGCGCAGCCATTGCCCAGGTGAAAAAAGGAATTGAGCAAATTTCAGCCGCAGCCACTGAAGCCGACAAGGCAGCCACCGAAGCAGCCAGTGCGGCTAAACAGCAAGCGAAGGGAGCCGAGGATCTGGCCGCTGCTATCGAAGAGATCTCTTCTCTAGCGGACGAACTGCAGAGTGCGGCGTAGGGAGGCCATCATGACAACCAAATCATCGAAGCAGCGTGCAAGTGGGGCAGCGCTTCTCGAGGAGAATGTCCTCGAGGAGCTTGCCCCCGGGAAACAACCGGACGGAGCTGCGAAGGTAGAGAATACCGAAAACCAGCCCGCTTCCATCACTCAGCAAGGTTCGCAGCAGTTTGTCACGTTCATGGCCGGCGACGAGGTTTTTGCGGCGGATATGTCACCGGTGAAGGAGATCATTCGCGTTCCGGAGGTCGTGCGTGTACCCCTTGCGCCATCCGCCTTGGAGGGGCTGGCAAACCTGCGCGGCAAGGTTCTGCCAATTATTTCGCTTCGTCGGCTTTTCGGCTTTCCTGAGTTGCCCCATGATGACTCTACACGAGCCCTGGTGATTGACGTGGGGCAGCCGCTGGGCTTTGTCGTTGATCGCGTTTCGAGTGTGGTTGGCGTCGATTCCAGCCAAATCGAAGATGTGGGCTCCATTCGAACCACAGTGAACACCGAAGTGCTTTCGAGCCTCATCAAGAACGTTGGGGGGCACGCCATGGTTATGGTGCTGGACTTCAGCAAGCTCATTGAGCGCGAGTTCTCGCAGATCGCGGCCATCTCAAGGAGCACGGGCGTAGCGGGCGCGGTGCAGGCAAGTACACAAAACCACGAAGAAGAGGAAACCAGCGATGAACTGCAACTGGTCAGCTTCGATGTCGATGGTCAGGAGTATGCAATCGCCATTGAGGACGTGCAAGAGATTGTGCAGGTTCCGGAGACGGTGATCCATGTGCCGCACTCCGAGTCGCACGTCTTGGGCGTGATGACCCTGCGCAGCCGCCTGCTGCCACTCGTCAATCTCCGCAGTATGTTCGGCCTTCCGTATCGTGACTTGGACGAGAAGAGCCGCATCGTCGTGCTGACCCTAAACGGGGCCTCGGTTGGCGTGGTTGTGGACGCGGTCAGCGAAGTCCTTCGGGTCTCAAAGTCGGGCGTCGACGCGCTGCCTCCTCTCCTCGCCCGCGAGGGGAATCTCGCCGAGATCACCGCTATCTGCCGGCTCGACAATGGAAAACGCCTGGTGTCGATCGTAACCGCGCGCAATTTGTTTGGACATTCCGTGATCAAGGAGGCTCTGAGCACCGTGAACGAGAGCGAACTCGATGAGGAAAAGCAAGTCAACGACGCTGATGAGGGCGGGGACGATGACGAACAGGTCGTGGTTTTCCGTCTCGATAAAGAAGAGTTCGGCGCTCCAATCGCGAGCGTCCAGGAGATCGTGCGGGTTCCGGACGAACTGATTCGTGTGCCCAAAGCACCATCCTTTGTCGAAGGCGTGATCAACCTCCGGGGAACGGTGCTTCCAGTGGTCGATCTGCGTATGCGCCTGGGGTTGAAACAGGTGGAACGCACCGATCGCCAGCGGATTATGGTATTTCTCATTTCCGGAGTGCGCACCGGCTTCATCGTCGATCAGGTGGCGGAGGTATTGATGATTCCCAGGGCAGCGATAGAGCCTGCGCCTCAACTATCCGCAGACCAGGGCAGGCTGCTAAGCCGAATGGCCAACCTCGAGAAACAAAAACGGATGGTGCAACTGGTCGATCCTCCCCACCTGATGGGGCAGAAAGAACTGGTCGCTCTGGCCGCTGTGACGGGATAAACCAATGATCAGGCTGTTGATTGTGGACGACTCGGCTCTGATGCGCCGCCAACTCATGGCGGTGTTTCAGGCTGAGGGAGAATTCGATATTCGCCAGGCAAGAAACGGCGACGAAGCGGTGCGAGAAAACCGGGAATTCCAGCCGCATGTTGTGACGTTGGACATCAACATGCCCGAGATGGACGGATTGACGGCGCTCTCGCTCATCATGGCGGAACGGCCTGTGGCGGTGGTGATGGTTTCATCGCTCACCGAACAAGGGGCGTTGGCCACGTTCGAGGCCCTGAACCTCGGGGCAGTGGATTACATCACCAAGCCGGGCGGAACGATCTCGCTTTCCATCGAGAGGGTCGCGGCGGAACTGGCGGCGAAAGTGCGCAGCGCCGCACGCGCACGGCCAAAGGGTAATGGGGCGAAGGGATCGAATC